>Ga0222419_100106_pt1 | contig 148829 bp, 94 predicted proteins | sample 1B20Ametagenome_FD_182474 | JGI IMG/M metagenome (GOLD analysis project Ga0222419, IMG submission 182474) | Enriched microbial communities from leaf-cutter ant dump, University of Wisconsin, Madison, United States - 1B20A (version 2) | ecosystem: Environmental > Terrestrial > Nest > Insects nest... | reverse complement strand
GTAGGTGCCCCAGTACAGCAGGCCGAATTGCTGATTGCTGGCTTCAATAACTTTCGGGTCCGCCTTGAACCAGAGCGAAATCGTATATGGCGAATTGCCTGTCGGCAGCGCATCCGTCACCGTGCCGATGGCCTGGTCGTCATCGTACGTGCGGTCAAACAACAGCCCGTTCCCCGAAAGGCCTTTGGTAAACGTTACGCCGCCCACCAACGTCAGCGGCGAACTTCCTGCTTTGTCGGCCGCGGTTGTCCCGCCGGTCTCGTTCAGGCTCCAGGAAGCGGCCGGTCCGTCCGACGATCCCGCGCCGCTGCCATCCAGAGAAGGCTGCGGCAGCCGCGTGCGGGTCAGCATATTGCCGTTGGCGTCATACGTATAGCTGAACTTGCCGTCATCCGTCACAGCGTGCGGATGGCTGGCGTCGTTATACGCATACGAGCGGTTATCCATGGCGCTCATGCCGCCGGCCGGGTTGTACGTAAAGTTCTGTTGTCCCTGATTGAGCGCAGGAGACACGTCCTGTGTGAGCCGGTTGGAGTCATCGTAAGCAAACGACTGGCTGAACTGGCTGTTAATATGATCGGTAATGCCGGTCAGCCGGTATTTGCCGTCATACGCGTAGGATTGATTCAGCGCGACATTGCCGCCGCTGACCGAGATGGAATCCAGCAGGTAAGAGTTTCCTTTATTTTGCGCCGGCTCTTTGTAGCCGTAATTGACGGTGGTGCCGTTGCCGTAGCCGATCTGGGAGACAGCGCCCCAGTCCGTATAAGCGATATTCGATACATAGCTGTTGGCGCCGGCTACGGACTGCAGGCGGCCGTCCTGATAGGCGTTGCTGACTTGCTCGCCGTCCGGGTAGGTGATCGTTTGCACGCGTCCGGCGGTATCGTAGCTGTAGCTCATCGTCTGGGTGACGGGCGCGCCGTTCACTTGCAGCGTCCGGGCAGTCGAGGCGATCCGTCCCATTTTGTCATAATTATAGAGGTCCTGACCCTGGCCGTTATTGTAAACGACCTTGGTCAACTGGCCGATATTGGCGTCCCAATTGACGGCCGGGTCGTTCTGATCGTAATAGTAGGTCGTGGTCGTATCGGGAAAGACGGCTTTCGTGATCCGGTTTAAGGCGTCATAGGTGTAGCTGACCGTCTGGCCTTTGGCGTCGGTGGACGTTTTCAGCAGGTTGGCCGGATCATACGTGTACGTCCAGTGTCCCATATCCGCGTCATCCTGACTGGTTTTCAAGCCGAGCAGGTTATATTGAGTGGACGAGGCGGCGAGCAAGGCGCCGTCATTGCTGTATTGGCGCATGCCGGTTTGCAGCGTCGTTCCCGGTCTGTACGTGTAGGTCGTGTACCCCGCCGCTTCTTCCTCTCTTACGACGCGGTTCTGACCGTCCATATAGGTTTTCGTATCCGGTGCGGTTGAGCCGGCTTTGTAGTCGAGCTTCAGGAACGGGCTGACCTGAATGCTTTTGGCCGATGTGCCGTCCGGTCCGATCTGCTCGGTGACAGCGCCTTGGCTGGTAAAATAATGCTTTTCGCTCGTTCTGGCTCCCGAAGACGATCGGGCTGTAGGCGCCAAAGTCGAGGTGGTGTAAGGCATGGACGTTTGCGTCCAGGTTACATGATTGGCATCCAGATAGTCAAAGGTATCGACAGTGGCGTATTGGCCGTTGCCTGTTCGGGTTTTGGCTTGGAGCGTCCGGCCCATACCGTCCACACAAGCGCTTTGCACGGCATCCGCAACCGTGTATTGCACAATGCCGTCGATCACTTGCCGCGAGCTTAGATCGGGATGCTCCCAGACCGTGGAGCATTGGCCAATAATCGCCACATCGCCGTTGTGCAGCAGGTCATAAGTGACCGCTTGGGCCGGATGAGCCGCGTCGGTATCGGGTGTAATGATTTTGGTTTTGCGGGAAAGCGCGTCATATTCGGTCGTCACGGTCTGGCCGTTGCTGTCGGTAGCCGAAATAGGCCGGCCCAACTCGTCGTAAACCGTGGTAGTGGCTTGTTGAAGCGCATTCAATGTTCGGATGACGGACGTTTTGTACTGCGCATCAAAGGTGGTCTGTGTCGAGTGATTGTTGGCATCCGTGACCATGGTGACGTTGCCGTTGACATCGTACGTGCGTTTTTCGGAAGTCTGCCAACTGCTGCAGTCCTCTTTGCCGTTATAGACAGCTGTTGCGGCACAACTCCAGATTGTAGTGGCGTTGCCGTAGCTGTCGTAGCTGATTTTGGTGTCGGCCTGAATTGCGCCGGCGGTTTGCGCAGCCGGATTATAGGCGCGCACCGTTTGTCGTTCGGGAAGCGACAAGTATTTGCCCGCATCGTTCTTATAACTGTAATCCGTTTGATAATCGTCGTTGATATCGTTCACGCTGCCTATATTGATCCGTTGCAGCGGATTGCCATAGCTGTCGTAGGACGGATAGAGCATGCGCGTCTGATCGATCAGGCTGCCGCTTCCCGGATCATAATATTGGGTGGCTGTTTCATTCAGCAGCACCTTGGCGACGCCTGCCGAAGATTGCTCCACCGTGTACGTATTGTGCGTTTTGGCATTCAGAGCCAGCGAGCCGGTATCGATGCGGAAGGCGGAGACCGTCGAATCGGATACGGTTCCCGCCAACGCGCCGTTTTGATTGTACGTGGTGGTCGTCTGGTTGCCGGCCGCGTCGGTTTGGACGACGGTGCGGAAGCCGAGCCGCTTGCGCTGTTCGACCGGACCCATCTGGATCAAGCCGTCCTGATAGCCGTATTGATCGGTATAATCGTTATCCAAGCTGTCCTTATAGTTCACCTGACGGACGAGCGGACGGGGGAAATGATCGGGAATTGTCGCCGGACTGAACGCCGCCGTAGCGAACGAGGCTGCGGCCGCTCCCGATTCATACAGCGTCTGGTAGCTGATCTCCGTCACGCCGCCATAGCCGTTATTGACCTGATTTAGCAAGCCGGGAGTGCGATGCCCGGACAAAGCGAATTCGATATTTTTCTGCGCGGCCGGATTGGGGGACTCATCGATGTTTCGCTTCTGCTTCAGCAAATCAGTCATGCCGTCGCCGTCAAAATCGCCGGGGATCATATTGGTGCTGTACCAACTGTTCGTATTCCGCAGATCGATCCCGCCGCCGAGGCTGCTCTGGGAGAACAGAGAGGAAGCGTTCCCGGTTGCGAAAAGCAGCGTATTCGTGTTGTACCACATCGCCATCGGGATATCGGGAATCGAGCGGTCGATAATATCGCTTCTTCCGTCGCCGTTGAAATCGCCTACCAGCATCGAGCTGAGCGTACCGTTGCATTCCGTTGAATTGTAGCAGCGTCCAATCGGATTGTAATCGATCGAGTCATACCCGCTGTTGGTACTTGCATAGATGCGGAAAAAATGTGCCGAATACAAGTCAAGCAAATTGGTGCCATCGGCAGGTGTTGAAGGTGCGCCGCTTCCTCTATATGGAAGCGTTTGCACGACATCGGCGCGGCCGTCGCCGTTAAAGTCGCCGAGCGCATATTCCGCCGCGTTGTACTCCAATGCGCCGTACATCCCGTAATCCGCTACGTTCGAGTACTTCTCGGGAAAACCCATCGGGTTGGGCGGCAAAGCTGTCGTGCCGGCAATCGCGCCTTCGCTGCCGAACACCGCCCAATAAGGCGCGAATCGCACCATGCCGGACACCTGCCGGTCGGAGAAATACAAGAGATCGCTTTTACCGTCGCCATTGTAGTCGCCGGCCATGGCGTCCGAGATGCCGGCCACGCTGCCGGCAGGGCCGAGCAATTGCGAGGTGATGTCGTTGTAGCGGAACGTTCCGTCTCCTTGCGAATAGTAGACTTTGACCCATTGGTTCGGGCGAAGGGCGACAAAATCGGTTTTGCCGTCGCCGTTGAAATCGCCGAGAATCAGCTTGGTTCGGATGTCCTCGCGCAGCGTGTTGTCACGGGTCGGATTCTCCCTTAACCAGTCTTGAAACGGATCGCCATAGCCGTCATGTCCGGGCGAGATGCGCATGAACGGCTGTTCGCCCTGCGGAGCTTCGCCTTGCGAAAGATAAACGCTGAACGAGTCATTCGCATCGTTGCCGCCTTTTTCCTGCCGAATGAAATCATCCTTGCCGTCGCCGTTGAAATCGCCGACATGCAGTTGGACGGCGTTTTGCGGGCTGTCCGGGCCAGAATCGGCTTTCAGATTTTTTTGATACATATCCGCGGCCGGCGTGACGATCGAGTAGGTGCCGTCGCCTTTGGCATAATAAAGCTGAAACGAGTTTTGATCGTCCTTGGCCCAATCCCCGAACTCCTGCCGGGCAAAGTCGGTCAAGCCGTCGCCGTTGAAGTCGCCGGGAATGATCTGGGCCCCCGGATCGTAGCGCAGCGCATCCTGATACGGATCGCCGGCTTGCTCCTGACCCGGTTCGACCATCTGAAACGCTTGCGGCGAGCCGTTTTCTTGGGTATAGCCGAAGGTCATCGGCTGAAAAGCGGTTTGATCGTCGGTGCCAAACAACTGCACGCTTTTCAGCAGGCTGCGTTTGGTAAAGCTGTCTTGCACATAAGTGATTTTGTAATGATTGAGCTGCTTGCCGTCGACGCGTACGTAGATGTCGCTCAGCCGCTTGGTGATTTCCATCTTGGTTGGCACATATTGCGCGATGGCATCCGGTCTGTCCTCGTAGCCGAAGGTGACGGTCTTGTATTTATACGGCCCGTTGCCTTGCGTATATTTGATTTCGTCGGGATAATAAGCGCCGGTGCTGCTGTCCCGCAGGTAGGAGACGGTATAGAAGTTGCCAGTGGCGTCTTCCACCTTGCTCAGCGACCAGAGCAGCGCTTTGCCGCCTTGCCCGACCGCATCGATATGCCCGTTGGCGGTTGTCGATACATAACCGAAAGTCATCTTGGTGCCGTTCGGCTGCGATACGATCCACGAGGAAGTGGACGTATTCAGACTATTGGGTTTGATGCGGTAAAAGCTTTCTTGTTCCGTATGATAATAGCCATCCGTATCGAGGATCAGCTTCTGGCCCATGAACAGGTAATGATCCTGCGCGTTGAATTGGATGGGATAGCGGCTGTCCCGGGCGATGACCGGCAGGCCGCCGATGCCCCAGCCGACGCCGGCAATGCCGTTGCCGCCCATCGAGTTGTAGAGCAGGGAAAGCTGCGGCTGCATGCCGTTCGTGCCGGGGGGCAGCGCAATTGGGATGCTGTATGTGAAATCACCGCTTGACCCCACGGTGGATTCCGCTCTGGCGGTAGCAGTTAGAAAAAGCGCTGGCAGCAATATGAATAAAAGCGCTTTCAAAACGGTCATAAATTTCATCCATGATGTCCTCCTTTAGTTGTAAACCTTCTATATCGAACGGTGCTTGCTTCCATGAGCCCAACAGGCGCAAGTTCCGGCTAACTCTACTGTAATATATTTTTATTCGACAAAAAAGGACGGTCTTTTGCGAATCTTTCCTATGAAAAAGGACAGGTTTATCCTGTCCTTTTTCATAGGAAAGAAGCCGGCGCCGCAAGAAAATCAGCGCCGGCTTCAGATTGTCAAGAAACCTGTATCCTGTTGTTCATTCAGAAGGCAAAAATGAAAAATGCTTGTTGCTGCCCGCGTGCGGGCTTTGCTGCCGATGCTCCGCACGATCGCTTAACGATTCGGGGCGTAAGGATTGCAGTAGGTGTGAAAAGGGTCGAATCCGCCGTTATTGACAGAAGCGCCGTTTTGCTGCTGGCCAGCAGCACGGCCAGCGTGACGCCAAGCGAGATCCATTTGATGCGTTTGCGAGTGAAGGTGTATACCGTGCGGTTGCAGCTCCTTTCGCGAGGGATAGATGATGGTGCGTCAAAGCTTGCTGTTTCGTAAGCAGCGGGATTCGCGCAAGCAGGTTGGGCCGCGTCCGGCTCGAGGCCGGGCGCGGTTCCTGTTGTTGTGTTACTTTGCCCAAAGGTCTCCCCATATTTTGTCGTTTCTAGTTAATAAGCCAACCCGTTTGCTCAGCGATTCGAAGGTGTGCATGAACATGTTCTGTAGAGGAGCTTCCAAAAATCTGCGGGTGTGCTTCTCGAATCCTTTGTTTACACCCATCATAGATGAACCTCGTGCAAGGGAAAAGGGGTCAAATACCCAGCTTACGCCGTCCACATAGCGGTCAGATCCATCGCTTGGGTTTACTTCATGCCGCAAGACGTTTAACGCAGGCATAAAGCCAAAGCCGAACGAGAGATTGCCCAATCCAAATCCGCCAATCCATTCTCCCGCTGTGGTAAAGCTGTACATCGTTTGCGTGCGTGTATAAGTGGTGATCAGCTTGCTATCTGTAACAGCATTGAATTTCACGACGCTGCTCACAAGTCTGGTTGCGCCTTTCTCATACATGAATTTCAAAGCGGCTTGCGAGGTTGCCGCGCCCATAAACACGCCTCCGGCGAAGAAAATCGCCGCATCCACGAGATTGCGCTTGTAGTCCAGAGCCATCATATTGCCGGTGACAATGTACTCAAAGCCGTTCGTCAGGAAAGCCTGGCCGACCAGGGATACTCCGGTGCCCAAGGTTTGCAGGGCCGATCCCATGGTGATTCCGATCGTTCCGGCTTCCATACCCGCTGTGGCGATAGATCCAATGGCTCCGCCCATGATGGACAACCCGATACCCATAAGCATCAAGCCGAGAAATTGTGCCGTAGGGTCCTCTTTGACAATCCCCATTGCGTAGATTCCTACCCCCAGAATAGAGACTACTCCTCCGAAAATGAGGAAGGGCAACATCGGGTTATGTCCAGATGGATCTGTAGACATATTCGGCGTTCCATTCACGTACATGTACCGATTCATATCTGCCCCGAGCGAGGCGGTATCCGCGGTAATGAACGTGCCCAACTGCGGATCGTAGTAACGGGCATTATAGTAGTACAAACCCGTGGCATCGTCCCAAATTTGCCCGGTATACCGCAGCTCGGGAAGCATGCCGGTCGCGTCGGCCATTTCCCCGTATGGCGTGTAATGCACGGCGCCGACCTGATGGCCGGAGGCGTCCGCTACCCGCACAACAGAGCCTTGATGATCGGTGTAGAGGTAGTACAACGTTCCGTTGTTTCGCCATGCCACAGGCGTATAGCTAATGCCGAAGTAATAGCTGTCGGTAGCCGTCAATTGATTTCCGTTGTACGTTTGCTGGTATTGCGGGAACCAGTAGTACGTCGTCCGCGTTCCTGCGGTCGTCATGATCCGTTGGCCCGAAGGATCGTAGGCGTACGTGGCGACAACTTCGCTGATGCCGTCGGTCGTGTCGGTGACGCGAATCAGACGGTTTTGGCTGTCGTAGGCAAAGCTGCGCTGATCGGCCGCGCCCATGTCGTAATGGTTTTGTACCGTCTCCAGGCTAAGCGCGTTCGGATACAGATTGACGTCCTTCATCTTGCCTTTAAACAGGTTGCTGCTGTTCATGACTGGACGCCCTACGTAACCGTGTCCCCGCGTGCCGGACACGATGGCCGGCAAACCGGCTTTCTCGGCTACCATGATGCCGTTTTTGTAGATGCGGCCGATATACTGGCCAGGGTAGGCCGGGTCAGGAGTCAATGTAATGGCCAAATGCATCCAGGAACTTGTTTGCAAAATATTTTGCGCTTCTACCACATGCTCGGCGCCGCCTTGCGCATAACGCAGGCTCAGATGCCCGGTCCCGCCAAGACCCGTATCGAGAATGCTGAAATAATTATATGGTGCGAAGTCGTCGGCAAACTCGGCCAAATATTCGCGCGAGCCTGCCTGCAGGCGGCTGGCATCATAGTACACCCAGCCTTCCCACGTAAAGCCGTTGTCGAAGCTGTACGATGTGGTTCCCAAATCTTGATAGGCGGGATCAGTGTTGGTAGTTGCGGCAAAGTTCCGGGTGTCGCTGACCAACTGATTTTGGGTGTGCAGCGCGATTTCGCCGGCGCTCAGCGCCTGGGTATACAGGTTCACCTCGCTCATTTGCCCTTTGAACAGATTGGAGGCATCGAGCACAGGCCGGCCGACATAGCCTTCTCGCCAAGCGGTGTGGGTCATCGCCGGCAGCCAGGTCTGCTCGGCTACCAGTACGCCGTTTTTGTAGATGCGGCCGATGTGCGATGCTGGATTATCGGGATGCGGGCTGACCGTAATCGCCAGATGCATCCGCTCGCCGGGTTTCAGAATGCCCGGCGCGGTTAGTGCGGCTTCCGCCTGGCCGTTGTCGTACGAATAGCGCAAGCTTAAATCGCCGGTCCCTCCATGGCCGATCCCCAGCACGCTTACATAATCGTGATTGGTCGGTCCGATCAGCTCGGCCAGGTAGCCGCGAACGCCGTTCTGCAGCCGGCTGCCGTCATACGTCACCCAACCTTCCCACGTAAAGCCGTCACTGAAATCCAGCGTCTGCGGGCCAACATCTCCATAGCCGGGATCGGCGCTGGAAGCTCCGCTGAAATTCTGGCTGCCTGCCAGCAGCGGCTGGCGGATCGGATTCAGGTCCTTGATCGTCAAGGCCCGCGTGTAGATATTCACGTTGCTCATTTGCCCGTCGAACAGCATGTCGTTATAGTTCGATTTGCCGAGCAAGGTGCTGGTGCGGGTCATGGTCGCGATCGCCGGCAAGGCATTTTTCTGTGCGGCGAGCACGCCATTTTTATAAATTTTGCCGATGTATTGGCCCTGATGATTCGGGTCTTTCTCCAACGTGATCATCAAATGCATCTTTTTGTTTTTCTCTAAAATTTGTGGCGCCATGATATACGATTCCTGGCTCCAGGAAGGCCCGTAAGCGAGGAACAGGTCCCCATAGCTATCGTAGCCGTCATACAGCACGCTGACGTATTCCTTGTCCGTGCCGTTGGAGGATTCGAACAACCACTTGCGGCCCGGGGACAAATCATCGAAGGTCACCCAGCCTTCCCACGTAAAGCCGTTCGTGTAGTCCAGATCGAGCGGCCCGCGGTTTTGATAAGCCGGCTCGGCGCTGGAGGAACCGCCAAAGCTTTCGCTGCCTGCGAGCAACGGACTCTTAGGCAGGCTTAGCGCCTGTACCTCGGCATCGCTCAGCGCCCGCTTGTAAACGGACGTTTCGTCCATCATGCCAGAGAAAGCGCGGTTCAGGTTGCCGAGCCGCAGGGTGCTGGCGCCCACGTTGTGCAGATTCGCCGCAGGCTGGTCTTCGCTTACCTTGACGCCGTTCACGTACAGCTTGCGCTTGACGCCGTCATAGGTGGCTGCGACATGATACCACGCATTCGGCTGTACGCCGCCGGGAGGCGTATACGTCAGGTCCGAGCCGTACCAGGAATGCACGATTGCCTTGTTCGTAAGATGAATGTCATTGATCTGGTACGGCAAGTAGGTGCCCCAGTACAGCAGGCCGAATTGCTGATTGCTGGCTTCAATAACTTTCGGGTCCGCCTTGAACCAGAGCGAAATCGTATACGGCGAATTGCCTGTCGGCAACGCATCCGTCACCGTGCCGATGGCCTGGTCGTCATCGTACATGCGGTCAAACAACAGCCCGTTCCCCGAAAGGCCTTTGGTAAACGTTACGCCGCCCACCAGCGTCAGCGGCGAACTTCCTGCTTTGTCGGCCGCGGTTGTCCCGCCGGTCTCGTTCAGGCTCCAGGAAGCGGCCGGTCCGTCCGACGATCCCGCGCCGCTGCCATCCAGCGAAGGCTGCGGCAGCCGCGTGCGGGTCAGCATATTGCCGTTGGCGTCATACGTATAGCTGAACTTGCCGTCATCCGTCACAGCATGCGGATGGCTGGCGTCGTTATACGCATACGAGCGGTTATCCATGGCGTTCATGCCGCCGGTCGGGTTGTACGTAAAGTTCTGTTGTCCTTGATTGAGCGCAGGAGACACGTCCTGTGTGAGTCGGTTGGAGTCATCATAAGCAAACGACTGGCTGAACTGGCTGTTAATATGATCGGTAATGCCGGTCAGCCGGTATTTGCCGTCATACGCGTAGGATTGATTCAGCGCGACATTGCCGCCGCTGACCGAGATGGAATCCAGCAGGTAAGAGTTTCCTTTATTTTGCGCCGGCTCTTTGTAGCCGTAATTGACGGTGGTGCCGTTGCCGTAGCCGATCTGGGAGACAGCGCCCCAGTCCGTATAAGCGATATTCGATACATAGCTGTTGGCGCCGGCTACGGACTGCAGGCGGCCGTCCTGATAGGCGTTGCTGACTTGCTCGCCGTCCGGGTAGGTGATCGTTTGCACGCGTCCGGCGGTATCGTAGCTGTAGCTCATCGTCTGGGTGACGGGCGCGCCGTTCACTTGCAGCGTCCGGGCAGCCGAAGCGATCCGTCCCATTTTGTCATAATTATAGAGGTCCTGACCCTGGCCGTTATTGTAAACGACCTTGGTGAGTTGGCCGATGTTGGCATCCCAGTTGATGTTCGGGTCGTTCTGATCGTAATAGTAGGATGTGGTCGTATCGGGAAAGACGGCTTCTGTGATCCGGTTTAAGGCATCATAGGTGTAGCTGGCCGTCTGGCCTTTGGCGTCGGTGGACGTTTGCAGTCGTCCGACCGTATCGTAGGTGTACGTCCAGTGTCCCAGATCGGCATCGTTCTGGTTTGTTCGTAAACCAAGCAGGTTATATTCCGTTGACGAACTGGATAGCAGAACGCCGTCGTTTCCGTATTGACTCATGCGGGTCTGTAACGTCGTGCCCGGTTTATATTCGAACGTGGTGTAGGAAGAAGACTCTTCGACCTTCACGACGCGGTTCTGGCCGTCAACGTGTGTCTTCGTATCGGGCTCGCTCGATCCTGCATGGTAGTCGAGTTTCAGGAACGGGCTGACTTCTATGATTTTGGCGGTGGTGCCGTCCGGGGCAATCTGCTCGGTGACGGCTCCCTGGCTGGAGAAATATTGCTTTTCTGTTGTCATAGAACCCGAAGTCAAGCGGACAGTAGGAGCCAATGTCGTTGTGTTATAGGGCATTGATGTTTGCGTCAGGTGGGTATGATTCTGCGCATCGCTGGTATAGCTGGTGTCCACCGTTGTGTACTGACCTTCTCCTGTCCTGGTTTTGCTTTGGATCTTGCGCCCCATGCCGTCTACGCAGGAGCTTTGCACAGAATTCGCTGTGTATTGCACGATGCCGTCTTCAATCTGCCTCGTGCTTACATCGGGATGCTCCCATACTACGGCGCATGTAAGCGTCCTGCCGTTGTCCTGCATGTTCTCGTACGTGAATGCCTGAGCAGGGTGCTCCGCGTCGGTGTCGGGCGTGATGATTTTGGTCTTGCGGGAAAGCGCGTCATATTCGGTCGTCACGGTCTGGCCGTTGCTGTCGGTAGCCGAAATGGGCCGGCCCAACTCGTCGTAAGCCATCGTAGTGACTTGTTGAAGCGCATTCGATGTTCGGATGACGGATGTTTTGTATGGTGCATCGAATGTCATAATGGTCGAATGATTATTGGCATCCGTGACCATGGTGACATTGCCGTTGACATCGTACGTGCGTTTTTCGGAAGTCTGCCAACTGCTGCAGTCTTCTTTGCCGTTATAGACAGCTGTTGCGGTACAACTCCAGATCGTAGTGGCGTTGCCGCGAGACACAAGCGCCCCGTTGCGGGGTTCGTCGTAGCCGATTCGGGTGCTGGACTGCACGGCGCCGGCGGTTTGCGTCGTCGGATTGTAGGCGCGCACTGTTTGTTTTTCAGGAAACGACAAATAACTGGATGCATTGTACGTATACGTATAATCCGTTTGATAATCGTCGTCGGCATCGTTCACGCTGCCCATATTGATCCGTTGCAGCGGATTGCCGTAGCTGTCGTAAGCCGGATAGAGCATGCGGGTTTGATCGGTCAAGCTGCCGCTGGCCGGATCGTAATATTTCGTCGCGACTTCAGTCAGCAGCACTTTATTGACCCCGGCCAGCGTCGATTCGACCGAATATTCATTTTTTGTTTCCGCATTCAAAACGAGCGCTCCCGTATCCCTGTTATAAGAGTAAGATTTCGTGCTGTACGCTCGTCCCGCCAAAGCGCCGCTTTGATGATACAAGGTCGTTGTCTGACCGCCCAACGCATCGGTCTGCGTCACGGAACCGAAGCCCAGCCATTTCATATCTTTGCTCTGGCCCATGTGAATCAGCCCGTCGCGGAAGGTATACTGATCTGCATAGGCATTGCCTTGACCGTCCTTGTACGTAATCTGATTGACGAGCAGGCGGGGGATCGCATCGGCAACCGCTTCCGTGCTGGAGGCCGGCGGAGCGGAGTAGGAAGCAGTCACGGCTCCCGACTGATACAAGGATTGATAGCTGATCTCCGTCGTGCCTCCAAATCCGTTATCGATACTTTGCAGCAAGCCGGAGCGGAGACTGCCGGAAAAACCGAGAGCGACGTTATTGTTGTTGCCGTCATCGAAGGTGGTGTTGCTCCAATTATTGAGGCTGCCGTCGCTTTTCTGCCGTTGTTTGATAAAGTCGGTCGTGCCATCTCCGTCCAAATCCCCCAGGATCATTCTCTGGTAATACGTGCCGTAGTCCATGGTGTCCAACTGGTCGCCCAATTTGAGTGGGGAGAAGGAGCCGTCCCCGGTGGAAGAGAGCAGCACATTGTAGTTAAAATATTTCTGCCATGTAGATATGTCAGGAAACTCGAAAAGGAGTGTGTCGCCGCTATAATATTTCCGGTTGACTCTTTCGATGTCCAAAACGGAACGGTCAATCAGATCGCTTTTTCCATCGCCATTGAAATCGCCTACCTGCATCAGGCTGGTAGGCCCGTTGCAGTAAGTATTATTGGAAGCGCAGTTTTGAATCGGCTGATAATCTTTGGTCTCGTACCCGTTGTACATGCTAAAGTAGGTGCGGAAGAAATGATTATCTTTACTGGTCAAACTCATCCCGTCCGTTGGTTCCACGGGTCCCCCCGCGCTGTACGGTATGTTTTGCACGACATCGGCTCTGCCATCGCCGTTAAAATCGCCAAGCGCATACTCCAACGAATTGGTTGACAAAGGTTTGAGCTGGCTCGCATTTTGCGCAAACGCCACGGGATTCTGGGGCAACGCGACCGTCCGGCTCAGAGCGCCCTCGTCGCCAAACAGTCCCCAATACGGCGTAAATCGGACAGATCCCGCCCCATCCGCACGATCGCTAAAATACAGCAAATCACTTTTGCCGTCACCGTCGTAGTCGCCAACCATCGCGTCGGCGATCCCGGCTGCATTGCCGATCGTCCCCTTCAACTGAGAAGTGATGTCATAGGTACGGAACGTTCCGTTTCCTTGGGAATAATAGATCTTCACCCACTGATTGGGACGAAGCGCCACAAAATCATGCTTCCCGTCGCCATTGAAATCGCCCACCAATAATTTGGTTGCAATATCTTCGTTGAGGGTCGAGTCGTAGGACTTGTTGGCCCGCAGCCAATCCTGATACGGATCGCCGGCGGCGTTGCTCCCAGGCTCGATTCTCTGGAAAGGCTCCGCGTTTGGCGTGCTCGCGGGAGGTTCGCCTTGCGAAAGATAGACATCAAAGGAGTTGGTTGTATCGCTTGCCCAATTGTTTTTCTCCTGCCGCAAGAAATCGGCTTTGCCGTCGCCGTTGAAGTCGCCGACGATCAGATTGACACCGTCGTTGTCCGCTTCCCCTTTCAAGTAACCTTGGAAGTTGTCCCCGCTGGGCGAAACAATGCGAAAGTCGGCGGTTCCGTTCGAGTAGTAAATTTGGAAGGTGTTTTGATTGTCCTTGGCCCATTCTCCATTTTCCTGCCGAATAAAATCGGTACGACCGTCGCCGTTGAAATCTCCAGGAATAATCGTGGCTCCTTTATCCGACCGCAGCCATTCCTGATACGGATCGCCGGCCTGCCCGATGCCCGGTTGAACGAGCTGTAGATTACCCGCTTTTTGCGTATAAGCAAAGGTGAGCGGCGGATTACCCGTCCGATCATCGGTTCCGAAGATCTGCACGCTTTGCAGCAAACTGCTGCCCGTGGCGCTATCCTGCATGTAATTGAGCCTATAATGGTTGAATGGATAGCCGTTAACCTTCACATAGATGTTCGCCAGCCGCTTCGTAATTTCCATTTTGGTTGGCATATACTGCGTGATGGTATCCGGCCTGTTCTCGTAATCGAAGGTTACTGTCTTGAATCTATACGGTCCGTTGCCTTGCGTATATTTGATTTCATCGGGATAATAGGCTCCGGTGGCATCGTCCCGCAGATAGGAGATGGTATAATAGTTGCCGTTTGTGTCCTCCACTTTGCTGAGCGACCAGATCAACGCCTTGCCGCCTTGTCCGACGGCATTGATATGTCCGCTTCGGGAAGTCAAATTCGCTTCATAGCCAAAGGTCATCTTGACTCCGTTGGGCTGCGAGACGGTCCAGTAAGAGGTGGAGCCGTTCAGACCAAAGGCTTGAATGCGGGAGAAGCTTTCGATCTCCGTATGGTAATAGCCGCTGGCATCCTTGGTCAACTTCTGTCCCATGAACGTGTAGTGGTCAGTAGCGTCGAAATTGACGGGATATCGGGCGTCCCTGGAGATGGTCGGAATCCCCGCCAGCGCCCAGCCGGCGCCGAGAATGCCGTTGCCGCCCCTGGAGTTGTAGAGCAGGGAGAGCTGCGGCTGCATATCCTTGATCCCGGGGGGAACAGCAATCGGAACGCTGTATGAAAAGCTTCCGTCGGCTCCGACGGTCGATTCCGCTCTGGCGGTAGCAGTCAGCAAAAGCGCCGGCAGCAACATGAATAAAAGCGCTTTCAGAAAAACCTTGAATCTCATCTTGAATGTCCTCCTTTAGGTGCAAACTTCTATCTGAACGACGCTTGCCTTCAGGAATTTAACAGGGTCAAGAATCGGCTAACTCTACTGTAATTGATTTTTATTCGACAAAAAAGGACAGTCTTTCGCGAGTCTTTGTTGGAAAAAGGTACAGGTTAAACCTGGTCTTTTTCTCGGGAAACGCGAGAAGAGGCAGCCGGACGGGCGCAAACAAACAAGCCGGCGCCGAGGAGAAACCGGCGCCGGCTTGCGGCAGATGCGACGTTGACGAGGGTTGGCCCGGGATGGGCCGTGGCAGGAGCCGTGCGGTTTTGCTCAGGCTGGTCGCCGGCCCATCAGCCGCGCGTCCTTCGGCAGCAGGAAGGCCGAGACGCCAAGCAGCGGCAGGAACGCGCACAGCCGGATCATCAGGCTGACGCCGGTATGATCGATCAGCCAGCCGAGCGCGACCGAACCGAGTCCGGCCAGCCCGAAAGCCAGCCCGAAGAACAGGCCGGCGATCATGCCGACGCGTCCCGGCAGCATTTCCTGCGCGTACACGATGATGACGGAGAAACCCGACATCAGGATGATGCCGATGGCCAGGCACAGCAGGACCGCGGCTATCGGTCCGGCATACGGCAGCAAGAGCGAAAACGGCGCCGTGCCGGCGATGGAAAACCAGATGATCGTCTTGCGCCCGAATTTGTCGGCGAGCGGCCCGCCAAGCAGCGTCCCGACCATGCCGGACAGCTGCAGGGCAAACAGCGCGAACTGGGCGTGCGACAGCGGCAAATGGTATTTCTCCATAAAATAAAACGAGTAATAGCCGGTCATGCTGGTCAAATACACGAATTTGGAGAACAGCAGCACGATCAGGATGCCGATGACCCAGGCGGTGCAGCCCCGCGAGAAGCCCGAGCCAACGCTGACGGCGGCGCTGCGCGCCTGCGGCTCCGCCCGGCGCGTTCGCTCCCCGTACCAGCGGCTGACATAGCTCTGCACGGCGATGCCGATGACGGCCAGCAGCGTCAGCCAGAGGAAGCCGCTTTGCCCGCGCGGCAGGATCAGGAAGGCGACCAGCAGCGGGGAAAGCGTCTGCCCGAAGTTGCCGCCGACCTGGAAGATCGACTGCGCGAGCCCACGGCCGGAGCCGGCGGCCATGTGCGCGACACGCGACGATTCGGGATGGAGCACGGAGGAGCCGATCCCGACGAGCGCTGCTGCGACGATCAGCATGGCCAATCCCGGCGCCAGCGCCAGGCCGATCATGCCAAGCAGCGTAAACAGCATGCCCAGCGGCAGCAGCAGCGGCATCGGCCGGCGGTCGGAATAGTGGCCGATCAGCGGCTGGAGCACGGAAGCGGTCACGTTGAGCGTGAAGGCGATCCAGCCGATCTGCGCAAAGCTGAGCTGCATCGATGTGCGGAAGATCGGAAAGGCGGCCGGGACGACGTTTTGCATCGCATCGTTCAGCAGATGGGCGAAGCTGACCCCAAGCAGCATGACGGTCGCTGCCGAGGCCGGAGGTTTGACTGCGGCGGTTGTGGACATGGGATCACCTCTAATGAAGTTTTTCCCAGTTTACCGAAAGTTCCCGGCCCTTGTCTTCGCGATTGTTGCCGAAAAACCGGAGCAATTTTAGCGACATCCGCATCGGCCCCGGCCGCCGCTTGCCGGGGCAAGCAAAAAGGCCCGCCTCAGAGAGGACAGACCTTTGAATGGCAGCCTGGACGTCAGTACCCGGTTCGCGCAGCGAGCTTGCGGCTGGGCGGGCGCAGCGCCCACGAGGCCATGACGAGCACAAGGAACAACAGCGGCTGGGCTGCAAGCGCGAAGCCGTCGCCGTTCAGCAGATGGGAGAGCGTTGCTCCGCTTAATTCAAAGAAGAAACCGGCATAGGCCCATTCCTTGAGGCGCGGAAAGCGCGGCACGAGAATGGCGATGATCGCCAGCAGCTTCCAGATGCCGAGAATCGTCAGCAAATATTCGGGATAGCCGAGCTTGGCGAGCGTATCGACTTGCGACTGGTTGTGCAGGACGAACAGGCTGCCGCCGATGACGAAGCTGGTCGGGCCAAGAATGGTCGTGACCCAGTAGGCGATAGTTGCAGCTTTCGAAGGTTGGTTGGACATGACGTGCTCCTTTTCCGGTTGAGATCGGCTTTCGCCGCATAACTTCATTATAGCATAGCCGGGCCGCGTCATTTCTTACCGATTGCTTTTTTGGCGGCGGCCGGTTGGTCGATGAAAATTAGTTGGGCAGATTCGATTGCAAATGCCGGGTTTTAGGGTAGAATGGGAAGAAGAAGGCGAATGGGAGTGGAACGATGGCAAAGGAAGAAATGATTTTGACGCCGGAAGGTCTGGCGAAAATCGAAGAGGAGCTGCGCGACCTCAAGACGGTCAAGCGCAAGGAGTTGGCCGAGCGGCTTAAGGTGGCGATCAGCTACGGCGATTTGAAGGAGAACAGCGAATACCATTCGGCGAAAGAGGATCAGGCGTTTTTGGAGACGCGGATTTTGACGCTGGAGCGGATGCTGAAGACGGCGAGAGTCATCGACGCGGGCGAGCTGAGCTTAAACGAAGTGAGCATCGGCACGACGGTCATCCTGAACGATATCGAATTTGCCGAGCGGATCGAATACCAGATTGTTGGCCCGGCTGAAGCGAACGTTGCCGAAAACCGCCTGTCGTACGAAAGCCCGCTTGGCAAGGAGCTGTTGGGCAAGAAGGTGGGCGACACGATCAACGTCAACGCGCCGATGGGCGTACTGCAATATGAGCTGCTGGAGATCAAGCTCGGCTGATCCGGGACTGTCGGGCACGCGAACGAAACGAAAGCAGGAAATCTCGCTCGATGAAGGGCGGGATTTTTTTGTCATTGCGGAGGGAAAGAGGGAAGATTCGGGTTTGCGTGCATCCAATTGCGCGGAACAGTGTTTCATTTTTGCCTAAAATTATCATTTTATGACTAAAATATTAACGAAATTTTGCATAAAACATTCTTTAATGCAATAAAGTGAGTATAATGATTTGAAATTTGCCCATTGTGCATAAGATTTGTTTATAAATTGGTTTCCTGGAAACCATTCTAAAAATGAGAACAATCGCTTCAAGATCGTTCATTTGTGTTCGAAATCGTTGAATTGTTCAATTGAATTTGCCCAGGCCAAGGCGTAATTTGGAAGTACTATCCCCCGGGCAACCGGAAGCGATAGAGCAGCCAATGACAGGGACGTCAAGGAGGGGAAGCGGGCTTTAAGACGCATCGGCCATGCAACTGGAAGATCAGTACGACCAACCTAGAAACAAGGAGGCATTTTCATGAGCAAGAGAAGCAACAACGCCCGGACCAAGTTTCGGCAAGCCGCTTCGATCTCCATGGTATTCGCCATGGTGCTGAGCCTGTTGAACCTGATCCCGCCAACGGAGGCGGACGCGGCCGGCCCTTATCTGCTGTCGCAAAACCGCCCTGCTTATTCGTCTACAATGAACGGCAACAGCTCTCCCGATCTGGCTTTTGATGGAGACACGGGCACACGCTGGGAAAGTGCATGGGGCGTTGACCAACAATGGATTTATGTGGATCTGGGTGCGGTAGCCAGCATTACAGGCGTGACGCTGCGTTGGGAAGGCGCTTACTCCACGAACTATAAAATTCAAACGTCGAACGACGAGCTGAACTGGGCCGACGCCTACTCGGTGCCGAACAGTGACGGCGGCGTAGACGCGTTGACGTTTTCGGCTTCCGGCCGTTACGTCCGCGTATTCTCCAATGCCCGCTCGCTGGCGGCATACGGCATTTCGCTGTTTGAGTTCGAAGTGTACGGTACGGGCGGCGTTAACCCTCCTCCGGCACAACTGGGACCGAACCTTGCTTTGAACCGTCCTGTAACCGCTTCCTCGTACGAGGTAGCCGATTACTTGCCGCCGAACTCCACACTGCCTTCGCTGGTAGTTGACGGAAACGGCACGACGCGCTGGTCTTCGAACCACAACGACAACGAGTGGATTTATGTCGACTTGGGCGGCGTGCACAACATCGGGCGCGTTATCCTGAACTGGGAAGCAGCCGCAGGCCGCACGTACGATATTCAGGTATCGAACGACGCCAACAACTGGACGACTGTGTACCGCGAGCTGCACGGCGACGGCGGCACCTTCAACCTGCAAATGTACGCTTCCGGGCGTTATGTGAGAATGAAGGGCATCAGCAGAACGACGACCTTCGGTTATTCGATTTTCGAATTCCAGGTGTACGACTATGTGGCCGGCGATCCGCAGCCAACGTATTCGATTCCGGCTCTTCCGACCGCATCCACGGTTGCTGTGGGCCAAGGCAGCTACGTGAAGGACGATCTGTCGGTGCCGCAGCCGAAATATCCGCTGTACAAAGCCGACAACCTCGACGCGCCGCTGCCGTCCAACGACTGGTGGCAATCGGTGATGATCAATAAGCTTGGAAACGGTATCATTACGCTTCCGCTGAAAAACAAATATACGAAGCAAGGTCTGAGCGTACTGAATCCGGGGCAAGGCTTTATCGCCAACGACCGGACGCAAGCCGCTGACGGCAGCCCGGACCTGTATATTACGACCAATACGATGGACCCGGCAAAAGTGGTCAACAAAATCGTCGGCTACAGCGACTTCTCTGCCGATGTATCCTTTACGGACGGCAGCTCCGAGCTGAAAACGACGTTCGTCAAAGGTTCGCCTTATCTGTACAACACGTTCAGCAATCCTGCGGACGCCCAGTTGTACCTGCCGGCGACAACCCGTTTCTTTGACGACAACAACAATACGATCCTGACGACGGACGGCGCCTCCATTACGGCCGACCACATCGGTATTCAGGTGACGAACTCGAATGGCGCTCCAACGCCTTCCAACGTAACGCGCTACTACGGCGCATTCGTGCCGCCGGGCACTACATTTACGAAAATCGGCGCAAAAATCAAAATCTCCCTTGGCAGCGGCGCCAACTACATGTCCGTTGCTTCGATTCCGGGAACAGGCAACCTGAACTATTACTATCAACATGCGTATGCGTTCGTAACCGGCACGTCCGTATCCTACAGCTTTAACGATACGACGTCCGACGTAACCACGACGTTCAACGCCACGACGACGCTCAAGCGTTCGGGTTTTGCCAACACGACGCTGATGGCGCAGTTGCCGCATCAATGGAAAATTACGACTTCGCCGCTGACGGCCCTGACGTACCCATCCATCCGCGGTGTGATGAAAGTAACTGAAGGCAACTCCTTCACAACGGTAAACAAATTCTATGGCATCGTGCCGCAGTTCACCGAACCGGGCGACGCTACGTATTCCCGTCAAACGCTGAAAGATTATCTGGCCAAACTGGATACCGACACGGCGACCAATCTGATGCAAGGCGACGCTTATTGGCAAGGCAAAAAGCTTCATCCGCTGGCCATGGGCGCGCTGATTGCCGATCAAATCGGCGATGCGAACTACAAAGCCTTGTTCGTCAGCCGGATGAAAACCGTGCTGAGCGACTGGTATACGTACACGAACGGCGAACCGACGTACTATTTTGACTACAACTCCGATTGGGGTACATTGATTTACAAAAACAGTGAGTTCGGCGCCAACTCCGGCATCACCGACCACCATTTCACGTACGGTTATTACGTATTTGCTTCCGCGGTTCTGGCTTCTTTCGATCAGGATTTCCGCGACAAATACGGCTCGATGGTCGACATGCTGATTCGCGACTACGCGAACCCGTCGAAAACCGATCCGCTTTTCCCGTCCTTCCGCAACTTTGATCCATACGAAGGCCATTCCTGGGCAGGCGGTTATGCCGACAACGACAGCGGCAACAACCAGGAAGCGGCTGGCGAATCCTTGTTTGGCTGGGTAGGCCAATATTTGTGGGGCAACCTGACCGGCAACACAGCGTTCCGCAACGCAGGTATTTACGGCTTCACCACGGAGCTGAAAGCAGTTGAGCAATATTGGTTCAACTACGATCAAGACAACTGGCTGCCAGGCTTCAACCACAAATCGCTGGGCCAAGTATACGGCAGCTCCAACTTCTTCGGCACGTTCTTTAACGGCGATCCGGTATATGTTTACGGCATCCACTGGCTGCCAACCGCCGAGTATCTGACCAGCTACGGCTTTGATCCGGCGAAAGTGCAAACGATGTACAACGGACTGGTGGCCGATATCGGCGGACCGGAGAACGACTGGTATCACATCGTATGGCCGATCCAATCGCTGTACGATCCGCAAGCTGTATTGAACAAATTCAATCCGACGATCGTCCAGCAAAACGAGCTGTTCAACACGTATTGGTTCGTGCACAGCATGGCGACGCTCGGCAATCGGACGAAAGACATCTGGGCCACCGGCGGCGCAAGCGCAACCGTGTACAAAAAAGGCGCGACGTACAGCGCGCTCGTCTGGAACCCGACGAATGCGCCAATTACCGTCACATTCCGCAATAACGGCGGTGTAACCGGTTCGGCGACGATCGCTGCGAAAACGCTTGTCAAAGTGAATCCGCAAGCGACGACGAACCCGCTGAACACGCCTCCGACGCTGACAGCGGACAACACGCTGAACAATGTGGGTCAACCGATCGACATCACGTTCGCCGACAATGCTGCTTGGAGAGGCGCGATCACTGGCGTACAAGTGGACGGCAACAACGTGGCAGCCGGCCAATATGCGGTAACGGCAGGCAAAATCACGCTGAATGCCTCCTTGTTCCCAACTGCCAAATCGTATGCGATTACGGTTCTGGCTAACAACTACTATGCGGCAACGGTCAGCCAAACCGTCAATACTGGCGGCGGCACCGGCGGTGGCACGAACCTGGCATTGAACAAAACGGTGACAACGTCGACAGGCGCCCTGCAAGCAGGCAACTTCGCCGTAGACGGCAACGCAGGAACTCGCTGGGAATCGGCGTTCAGCGATCCGCAATGGATTTCGGTTGACCTTGGTTCCACGCAATCCGTCAACCGCGTCCTGTTGAACTGGGAAGGCGCATACGGCAAAAGCTACAAAATTGAAGTGTCGACAGACGGCAACAACTGGAATCAAGTGTATGCCACAACAACCGGCGACGGCGCGATCGACGATGTAACGTTCGCAGCAGCCAATGCCCGCTATGTGCGTGTAACCGGCACGGTTCGCGGCACGCCATACGGCTACTCGCTGTGGGAACTGGAAGTGTACGGCAGCGGCGCAGTGACGCAAACGCCGCCAACGCTGGCCGCCGACAACACGCAAAACAACGTAGGTCAAGCGATCGATATTACGTTTGCGGACAACGCCGCTTGGAGAGGCGCGATCAGCGCGGTGAAAGTGGACGGCACGACAGCGGCAACGAACCAATACACCGTAACGGCCGGCAAAATTACGCTGAACGCGGCATTGTTCGCAACCGCCAAATCGTATGCGATCACGGTGCAAGCCGCAGGTTATTCCGACGCCAGCGTTGCGCAGGACGTGAGCGCAGTGAGCGGCGGCGGCGCGAACCTGGCATTGAACAAAACGGTGACAACGTCGGCAGGCGCCCTGCAAGCAGGCAACTTCGCCGTGGACGGCAATGCCGGAACCCGTTGGGAATCGGCGTTCAGCGATCCGCAATGGATTTCGGTCGACCTTGGCTCCACGCAATCCGTCAACCGCGTCCTGTTGAACTGGGAAGGCGCATACGGCAAAAGCTACAAAATTGAAGTATCGACCGACGGCAACAACTGGAATCAAGTGTATGCCACAACAACCGGCGACGGTGCGATCGACGATGTTACGTTCGCAGCAGCCAATGCCCGCTATGTGCGTGTAACCGGCACAGTCCGCGGTACGCCGTACGGCTACTCGCTGTGGGAGCTGGAAGTGTACGGCAGCGGTGCAGTGACGCAAACGCCGCCAGCACTGACAGCCGACAACACGCAAAACAACGTCGGTCAGCCGATCGACATCACGTTTGCTGACGACGCCGCTTGGAGAGGTGCGATCAGCGCGGTGAAAGTGGACGGTACGACAGCGGCAACGAACCAATACACCGTAACGGCAGGCAAAATTACGCTGAACGCGGCTTTGTTCCCAACCGCCAAATCGTATCTGATCACCGTGCAAGCTGCGGGTTATTCCGACGCTACGGTTTCCCAGGTCTTGACCGTTTCCAACGTCAACCTGGCGCTGAACAAAACGGCAACAACGTCGGCAGGCGCCCTGCAAGCAGGCAACTTCGCCGTCGACGGCAACACCGGAACCCGTTGGGAATCGGCGTTCAGCGATCCGCAATGGATCTCGGTCGACCTCGGCTCCGCGCAAACGATCAGCCGTGTCAACCTGAACTGGGAAGGCGCATACGGCAAAAGCTACAAAATTGAAGTGTCCACCAACGGATCGTCCTGGTCGCAAGTGTATGCGACGACGACCGGCGACGGCGGCATTGACGATGTTACGTTCAATCCGGTCAGCGCGCGTTACGTTCGCTTGACAGGTACGGTGCGCGGCACGCCATACGGCTACTCGTTGTGGGAACTGGGCATTTATCAATAATACGGTCTGATGAACAAGGGGAGCCTGCGGGCTTCCCTTGTTTGCTGTCCGCTGCGGCCCGCGAAGGCTCAGGCTAGGACGCCCAGCGTTGCTTGCCGCAGCTCCTCCTTCCAGCGCGGTGCGCCATCAACGGCGGCCAGGGCGGTTTCTGCCTGATCCCGCAGCAGCCCAATGACAATCTGCGCGTATTCGATACAGCCGGATCGCTCGATATAGCGCAGAATGTCCGGTTTGCAGGCAAGGAACTGTTCGACGGACAGGCGGTTTTCGTAAAAATCATGCAGCGGCGGGCATTGTTTTTCGCATTCCTGGAGCAAAAATAAAATCGGCAGCGTGCGCTTGCGCGCGAGCAGATCGTTTTTCAGATCGTAGCGCCGCAGGTCTTGCAAATCGTTGGCGATTTGCGCAGCGACGCCGAACAGTTCGGCGAACTGCTCCAGAGCGTCGAGGGAAATGCGATCGGCGCAGCCTGCCGTTGCGCTGCCGAGGAAGCAGGCCAGGCGAATCAGCGAGCCCGATTTCTCGCGTGTGAGCTCCAGATACGCGCTTTCCGAGTCGGAGGCGGCGAGCAAATCCTTCTGCTGGCCGCACAAGGCGCGCATCAGCAGCGCGCCGACGCCCGAGGCCGGCAGCGGCGCAGCTGCGGCGCGCGCGTCGGCGCCTGGCCCACGTGCGCCCGGCCTGTCGGCGCCGGGCAGCGGCGGCAGCGCCCCGACCTCGCTGAGCGCGGCGACGAGCAAGGCCACGGCGGCGTTGAGGGCCAACGCAGGCGGACACGTCATCCACGGCTTGACCGTGTTGTCCTGATCTTGCAGATCGTCGACAACGTCGAGCGCCAGCACGATAACTTCGGTCAGCGCCGCCAGTCGGTCGATGTCCGGGTCGTTGCCGCCAAGCATGAAATGGGTGAAGCGGGTGATGTCGGCCCAGCGGCTTTGTTCGCGCGCTTTTTCATGGGCGAAGGCGGTCAGGTGCGCGCGCAGCGAAGGTTCGGGGAAGCGGTGGTCGATCAGTTCCAGCATATGTTGCAAAATAGTCGGGTTCATGATTCGGTCTCCTCTCTGAAATAAGCGGCATATTCCTCGTCGGCCAGCATCCTCTGAATCGCCTGGATTTTCGAGGTGACGCCAAGCTTTTCGTAAATTTTGCGCAAATGGTTGTCGACGGTGCGGCGGCTCGTATGAATTTGGTCGGCGATCGCTTCGTGCGTGACGCCCCGGCTGACCATTCGCAGGATGAAAAGATCCTCTTCGGTGAGCGGCATCTGGAACAGCGATTTGCGCTGCGGCCGCCGCAGCCCGCTGAGCAGCGAACGCGGCAGCACAAGCTGGTCGTGCAGGATGCAAGGGATCATATGCTGGACGATCGTTTCCGGCGTTCCCTTGGAAATGACAGCGCTGATGCCAAGCTCCCAAATGAGCGTATCGGCGAGCGCGGACAGGTCGTGGCCGGTGAACAGGACGATTTTGACCTCGCTGTCGAGCCGGCGGATTTGCGCGGCGAGCCGCACGCCCGACAGATCGGGCAGCTGGTAGTCGAGCATGACCAGCTCCGGCCGGTAGCGGCCGACCAGCTCCAGGCCGGCTTGGCCGGTGACGGCTGTCGCCAGCACGCGGATATAGCCAAGCTGCTCGAGGAGCTGTTGGGTGGCGCCGGCCATCAACGGATGGTCGTCGATCACGATGGCGGCAATGGGGGTGTCCGGCGGCATCAAGTCGTTCATGCAGGTTCTCCTTCCTGTACGCTGGCGGGGATGGCGATCTGAATGCGGACGCCGGCGCCGGGGGCTGCTTCGATGCGGCAGCACCCGTCAAGCGCGGCGACGCGGCTGCGCAGCTGCTCCAGCCCCCGGCTGCGCAGCCGGCCGTCGGCGGCCGGGGAGGCCGGGCTTGCTTCCGGCCCGGCGCCGGCGAACGCGGCAAAACCGACGCCGTCGTCTTCGTAGCGCAGCGTAACGCAGCCGCCCGGCGCGGCGGCCAGCTCCAGCTTGACGTTTTGCGCGTGCGAATGCTTCTTGGCATTGTTCAGCAGCTCCTGCACGATGCGGAACAAGTGCATCTTGACCTCGGGCGCACGCCGCTCCAGCTCCTCATCGGGCGCGCCGGCGAACTCCAGTTGAAAACCGCACGCCGGGCGCTCCTGCTCCACAAGCTGCTCCACCGTGCGCATCAGCCCGAGATCGTCCATCAAATACGGATGCAGCTCAAAGCAGCTTTGCCGCAAATTGCGGTGGATCGTATCGATGTCGCCGACGAGCTGCTGCAGCGCGGCAAGGCGGACCCGGTCGGCGGCGGCCAGCCCGCGCAGCGAACCGATCAGCTTGCGGCGCAGGAAAAACAAGTCCTGCATCGTCGTATCGTGCAGATCGGCGGCCATGCGCATGCGCTCTTTCTCCTGCAGCTCGAACGTGAGCTTGCGGAACCAGACGAGCTCGCGCGAGCCGCGCCGGTCGGGCAGCCGGCCGATCGCCTGCTCCAGAGAAGCGGTCAGCTTGCGCACCAGATGAACGTTCTCCATCGTAACGGCCAAATACGTGACGATCAGCCGCAGCCATTGCGCCTCCTCGCGGCTGAGGAGCGTATTGTCCTTTTTCGCGGAAAGCACGAGATAGCAGATGTATTCCTCCTGCCGGGTGACTTGGAACACGGTGCAGTTGGCCGGCGCGCCGGGGTTTGCCGCCAAGGCGCGTTCGATATCGCCGCCGTCGATGTCGCCTTCGGCCACAAAGTCGCTGTGGTCGTCGTACCGGTAGACGACGGCTCCGCCAAACAGCTCAAGCGTGTCGACCAGATCGGCCAGCAGCGCGCGTTTCAGCTCGCGGAAGCTGTTGGTGGCGCCGAGGCTGCCGGCGATTTTTTTCAGCGCTTCCTGGAGGTAATGCTTGCGGGGGAAAATCACCGGCGTAAGCCGGCTCGTCCAAGCTTCGAACGCATAGAAAATGAGCGATTGCGCCAACAGGAACAGGAAAAAGGCGATAAAGCCGATGCGCACCGTCATCCGGTCGGGGAACAGCAGCCAGACGATGCCGAGGAAGACGGCGCACGGCGGCGCGGCCGCAAGCGCGGCGAACAGCACTCTTTTCAAGATGAAATCGAGGTCGTACAGCTGATTGCGGGCGATCAGATACGCGAACGCAGCCGGGAACAAGAGCACGAACCAGCCCGTGTAAAACGGATTGATCCAATACACCCCGGCGGTCATTTCCGGGACGAACGACAGGGCGATCAGCGGCGCGAACGAGACGAAGAGGGCAACGGCAATCGTGTTGAGCAAAGCGGCGATATGCGGCGTGTGGCGGTATTTGGCGTACGAGTAAGCCAGCACCAGCGCGCTCAGCAGCACGATGGAGATGATGAAGCATTCCAGCACAAGCGTCGTGTAGTGCGTGATCAGGTACGATACCGGGGCGTTGGCGAAGGTCGTCAGTTGCAGCGCAAACAGCCCGGCGATAAAGCCGTACAAATACGGAATAATGGAGGAGGACAATATGACGTCCGCCCGCTCGCGCAAGAAGACGATCAGAAATTGCAAAAATGACACCGGCAGCAGCATGACCGCCGCTCCGATCATATTGATCGCCAGCGCATCGCCGCGAATCGAAGCGAGCAAGCTCATGAAGGTGAGTCCGATGCAAGCGAACATCTGGGCCAGCCGGCGGGCGGAAGCGGAGCGCGGCAGCTTGCGGTAAAACAGCCAGGCTACGGACAAGCTGACCAGCTCGCCGAACAACGCGAAATAATCGGCTTCGGCTGCCTTGGGGATGCGGTCGGTCGTCAACACGAGTTCGACACCGCTGCGATTCACGACAATCGTGTGGGCTTGGTCGATGGCGCGGAGCTTGACGATCGACGGGAACTGTCCGGCGGGAATGCCGTCGAGCCGCACGACCTGGTCGCCGATGGCGATGCCCAGCTCGCTGGTGATGCGGTCGAACCGGGAAACGACCCATGTGCCGTCAGGCTGCGCCGCGACGTTGATGCCGAAACTGGGATACGTAAATAAAAGGTAGAGAAACCAGATATGGATGCAAATCCAAAGAAATATGAGGAAATTCTTAAAATTAACCATTTTAGGCCTTCTTTCTTTGTATATTTTAAGATACAATGGGAATAGGCTTTTGACCAAAGCACTTCCATCCGAAATGAGGTGAGAACCATGTCGACGGTTCTGTGGTCTGCGAATCTGCAAGACGTTGTCCGCAAGCTTAAAGCCGCTCCGGCCGATCGCACGGCGGTTGCCGGCCTGCCCGCTTTCGAGCAGGCGGCGGTGCTGCAAGGCTTTCAGTCGAAAACGAACAGCGAGCAGAAAAACCTGCCTTGGAGAGACTAACTTGAAGCTGCGCTAAGCGAAAGGGTTGTATATTATAAAAGTGCTATCAATGTACTTTATAGTATACAACCCTTTTTGCGTTTGCCCAACTATTTTTTTCCAAAAGTGCGTCAATTGTTTACAATTGCGAAAGAAAAAGTTTGCATCAATGCGAAGCAATGTTGCGCTGAAAATTTCACAAATCATCCATATACTAGAAATATAGACACAATAGGGAGGCATGGATGATGAAGGACAAAGAGACGAAACGATGGACGACGTACGAACCGTTTTACGTGGAGCTGGATGGCAGGAAGGTGGCTGACATCGTGATTACGAACCATGCGTGCGAACGGTGGACAAGCCGGATCAGCGCCGAGGGCGGCACGTTCGAGGCGATTTCCGCCTATTTGTGGAGCCGCTTGAAGGACGGACAGATCGCGCCGTATTACCAGAGCGAGCAGGATGTGTATCTCGTCGATGGCGATCTGGTCGTTGTCGCCGACTTTGGCGTGATGGAGCACGACACGGACGTGGCCGGCAATCCGCTGTACAAAATGATTGTCATTACGTTCCTCGGCAAGCTGTCCGAGACGATTGAGCTGCGCGACCTGCGCTCGTATTACGCCTGGCTTCGCCATTCGCGGCGCATGACCCTGGTGAAAAATTCGCGCAAGCGCCGGTAAGCGCAATCCGGGGCCGGCTGCACCGAGTAGGGATGGTCATCGCCTGTTGTTTGCTAAAGTGAACTGGTATTTCATTATAGTACGAATGGCGGGCGGTTTCCAGAGTCATTTAAAATTTGAAAAGTTTTGCAATTTGTGAAAGGGGATGTGTTACAATTGCGTGCAAGCGCAATTTTTTTTATTTCGGGGGAGGCTCTGATGGATGTCGGATTCATATCTGAGAACGTTGCTGGGACAATACGGTTTTACGAATTTTTTTTCATTGGATGTTATTGAAAATAACTCCAATCATATTTTTTACACCGAAGTTCATGAATATATGCATACGAGTCTCACGCTGACAACGCCTTATGGATTCTATGTTTATTTGCTGAATGCGTGCAAAAAGCATGATGATGCCTACGAGAAATTCAGATTTGATTTAGTAGACAAAATGAGGTTTGTACAAGAAGCCTTTGCGACTTTTCATGAGATGTGTTATTTGCACATCAAGGAAGGAAAAGAAAAATTTTTATATGAAGTAGGTCGATTAAAATCGCAGAACAAGAAATATTACGAGTATTACGAAAGTTTGGCTTTTCTTCTGAATGATTGCGGGATTGAAGAAGCAGCGGCTGTGTCAGCCTGGATCGCAAATCTGTCGATGCATGTGGCTGTTGAACATATACCTGTCCATCATAAAGAGCGGCAAAAATTTCTGAGTCATTCCGAGCATGCCCGACGCTATATTCCAAACAGCAGATTCAAGCAAATTTGCAAAATGATGAAGATGGTTTTGGCGAAGGAGCCCGGAGCAACGGAGCAGTTTGCCAAATGGTTCGCCGACCATAATGAGACGTTTACGGATTTTCAACATGACGATGCCCAGATGGATAAATTAAAGTCGTTTGTATTGCAGCTGTATGCTGAATCAGCTCATCTCGATCAAATCAAAGATACACTTTCGACAATGTATGATTTCAATATATCCAAATACGATACGTTTCTGTCGCATCCTACTTTGCTTAACAAACAACCTGATCTTTCTTTATATTCAGCAGAACCAAACTGGTTATCGTTATTTGGACAGGTTGTTGACGCTCGCATCACGTTCTTTTCGTTATTTTCCGTCATTAAACATGGAGTTACTGCATTCCATGTTTCTCATATTCTTAATAATAAAGCGGCGTCGTATGTTTCATATGTAGAAGACAACAAGCTGGAGCAGCTCTTGATTCAAAAACCGAATACGATCGTATTGATGGGACAGAAGGCTCGTGTCTATCAATTTTATCAAACACATGTTTTGGAGCATGCTTATCAATTTATTGATCATGCGTTGGTTGACAGCGTAGCTTATATCAATCAACATTTTGCCGGAGGGAGATTCAGGGTTTTTAACTATCAGAATCGATTTTCGGTGCTGCTGATTTCCGATGGCAAATTAAAGGTATTGCAGCCTGTATCGATTCACGCCATCGATCAAATCCGCGAGGCGTGTCGGAGCGGTTTTTTACAATTGGCCGAAGCGGAAAAGGATGACCTGGAATTCGATCCTTTCTTAATCAAAAATGCGAAAGACAAAAGGGAACTGGACGTCATCGTGAGTCTGATTTTTTTTAATTGGTGACGATGATTTGCGAATTGGAGTTGTGCGCAGTTGGTTTTATGGATTGCAGGCTGCGCCGCTGTTTACTTTTTTTAGACGATTGCTTAAAATGGATTTTATATAGTACACAAACATTAACCCCATCGTGTGTTCCATTCTACCTCGCACAAAACTAGACTTGATGTGAGGTGATGCTTTTTGGAAGATACGAAGAAGCGGCTCGGCCGGAAGGTCAAGGAGCTGCGGCTTAAGCTGGGGTTGACGCAGGAGGAGCTGGCCGAGCGGGCCGACCTGCATCATAATTATATCGGGTTGATTGAACACGGCAAAAAAAACGTCACGATTCACGTCTTGCAGCGTGTGGCGGGCGGCCTGCGGGTCGAGCTTGGCCATCTGTTCCAGTTCGAGCAGGCGGCGCTGCCGCTGCCGCTTGTGCAACTGCAAGCGCTGTTGCAGCATCAATCGGAAGAAGATTTGGTTTTCCTGCTGGCGCATATCGAACACATGCTGCAATGGCGCGTGTCGGCAGGCAAATCTTAACATACGCAGCACATTACGCCGATAGGAGCTGGTGACATGCCGACGACGCGTCCCCCTTGTTAATCGTTAGCGTTTTGCGGTTCGCGTGCGCCCCCGCGCGTTGGATGTAAACGGCAAGAGCCGTCATCCAAGCGAAGGGGAGTAGGCAGATGCGTATATCAAGCAATGTGTGGAAGCTGTATGTGCAGCGATTTTTTTCCAGTCTGATCCCGGCTTACGTCATTGAACGTCTGTTTTGGGAGCAGCGGGGCATGACCGTGGAGTTGGTCGTGTATACAGAAATGATTTATGCCGCGACGGTTGTGCTGCTGGAGGTGCCGACGGGCATTCTCGCCGACCGGCTGAGCCGCAAGGCGCTGATCGTGGCCGGGGCGGCGATGGGCTGCTGCGAGTTCGCGCTGCTGCTTGGGGCGACGCGGTTTTGGCATTTTGCGCTGGTCGTGGTGCTGGCCGGCATCGGCCGTTCGGCGGGCAGCGGCTCGGAAAATGCGCTGCTTTACGATTCGCTGGCCTTGTCCGGTCGGGCGGCAACGTTCGAAAAGCAGCTCGGACGCCTGAACGCCTGCGATTTGACGGGAACGATGCTCGCTGCGCTTTGCGGTGGGCTGCTGGCGGCGCGATTCCCGCTTGAGCTGAACTACTGGTTGTCGCTGGGCAGCGCGGTCGTATCGCTTGCGTTCGCCTGCTGGCTGGCGGAGCCGGCGGCGGTCCCCGGTCCTGCAGAGCCGGACGAGGGAGAAGCGCGCGCGATCCCGATCCGCGAGCATCTGCGGGTATCGCTGCGTTTTTTCCGCAACCGGCCGGGCGTCAGCCTTGTGTTGCTGGCCGGCATGATGATGGGAGCGGCGCTCAACTTCATCGAGGAGTTTTGGCAGCTGTATGTCGTGAAGTTGGGGGTGCCGGTTGGCGCTTTTGGCCTCGTCTCGGCCGGGTTGTTCCTGCTGCGTCTGCCGGGCAGCCTGCTTGCTTACAAGCTGAAAGCGCGTTTCAGCAGCCGGGCGCTGCTGGCCGCCGCTTATGCGGCGTTTGCCGCGGGTTTTGCCTGCATGGCCTGGCTGGGCGGCTGGAGCGGTTTTGCGGCGATGGCGCTGGTGTGTTTGTTTGCCGGGATCGTCGGGCCGTTGTGTACGGGATATTTGCACCATCGCATTGATTCGTCGCTGCGGGCGACGCTCGACTCGTTCCAGTCGCTGGGCGACGGGGCGGCGACCAGCCTGGTCGGACTGGGTTTCGGTTATTTCTCCTCGCAGCGTGATGTGAGCGGCGGGTACGGGTTTGTGGCGGTTGTTTGCGCCGTGTTTTTGGTGTATTTTGCGCTGTCGTCCCGCAAGGTGACGGACTAGCCGATCAGAGAGGTTGTTTGCCGGGGAAGAGACGCCGGGAAGCAGCCTTTTTGGCATGGGCCAAAAGCGTCGTCGGCAGGCGGAGAAGGGATAGTGCAAAAATTGCATGATTTGCATTTATCGTTTGTTGAACATTGGTTAATTCATGCCAAAAGGCAGATGTAAACCGCGGAAAGGTGCGGAAACGACTCCGTTTGGAGCCGGGGGCTCAGCGATTTTTGCATAAACCATGCCCGGAAAACAACCTGTGCCGACGCTGTAGCGAGCGATAAGCAGGAACGTGTAGAAGTGTATAAAACCTTGAAAATATCCAGTATTTACGCGGATTAGGGAAATGATTAACAAAATATGCAGCGGTTTTGGCCTGCTTGATTTTCCGCGCCAGCAGGTATGGAAACATCTGGTCGTCCATAAGAATCGGCAGAAAAAATAAATTTCGTGCAATTTAATGCAAACTATTGCAAAACTATTGACACGATTGCATCACGGGTTTACATTAGGAGTATGCAACGCTCAAGCCGCTTTTATTTTTAAACTGTGATAACGCTTTCTTTTATGAGGGGTGAAAGATTGGGAGGTGTAGGCCGGAAGTAGGAGAAGAGGCGGGTTATTCCCCCCGCATGGCAACATTGCGGCAGCGGTTCCGCAGTCAGACTGGCAAGTGGATGCCGTTTCGTCGTGCAGCAGCATGGTTGGTTCCAGTTTATGTTACCGTTTTCAGAGGCGGGCAGTGTCAAGCAAGCAGGCAGGCGGCGCCAGCCATGCCGCGATCGTTGCCGGTTCAGCTTGTTTGCATCCAGATCAGCACGCATAAAGGGGAGAAAAGGCATTATGTTTCGCAAAATAAATCTGACGTTAATTGTTGCACTGATTGTTAACCTGTTATCGGGCGTGGCAGCGATGGGCCAAGCTCCAGCAGCGCAGGAGGCTGCAGCGGAGCCGATCGCAGCGCCGGCAGCCGCAGCGCCGGCCATTCTGGCCGACGCCGCCGCTCATTGGGCGGCCAAACCGATTGCCCGTTGGGTCCAGGCAGGCATCGTGTCGGGCTACGACGACGGCTTGTTTCACCCGGACGATGCGGTGACGCGGGCTCAGTTCGCCGTAATGGTGAACGGGTTGTTCGGCTATACGCAAGCCGACGCTTCCGCTCCGGCGGACGTGCCGGCTGGGGCCTGGTACGCGGCCGCGATGCTGCAGGCGAAGAAAGCCGGCTACATGCAGGGCTACCCGGACAACACGATGCATCCGAACGATCCGGTCAGCCGTCAGGACGCCGCGGTTATGCTGTTGCGGCTGTTTCAACTGGGCGGCAGCGGCGCTGCCAATATCGAGTTCACCGACGCCGCGGCGATTGCCGATTATGCGCGGGACGCGATCCAGTCGATGGCCGGCAAAGGGTATTTGTCCGGCTATAACGACGGCAGCATGCAGCCGCGCAAAGCGCTGTCGCGCGCCGAAATCGCCACGCTGCTGGACAAGATGATCGGCCGGTACGTCAGCGAGCGCGGTTCGTTCGCTGCGGACGGCGGGCAGGGCAGCGTGATTCTCAACGCGCCGAACCTCAGCTTGCGCGACCAGGTCGTCTCGGGCAATCTGTTTATTACCGGCCGCGTTGGCGAAGGCGACGCGACGCTGGAGAACGTCATCGTCAAAGGGACGACGATCGTAGCCGGCGGCGGCGTGAACAGCGTGCATATTCACAATTCGATCATCGGCCAAACGGTCATTGACAAGCCGGGCAGCACGGTGCGCGTCGTCGCTTCGGGCAGCGGCAGCATCGGCGAGACGCACGTCAAGTCGGGCGCGATTCTCGTCGAAGACGGCCTGGACGGCGGTTCCGGCTTCACGGACGTTATCGTCGAGACGCCGGAAGCGGGCAACTCGGCGGTTGAACTGGCCGGCAGCTTCGGCAAGATTCAAGTCGACGGCGGCCGCAATACGCTGAATCTGTCCGCAGGCAGCGCCGAGCAGCTTGCGCTGAACACGCCGGCGGACGTGACGATTGGCGAGCAGGCATCCGTGAAGCGGCTGAACGTCGCTGCCGGCGGCAGCAGCAGCAAACTGAGCGTCAAGGGCAGCATGGACGGCGCCGACATTCAGGCCGAGGCGGTGACGATCAACGGCCAAGCGGTTCGCAAGGGCGACGCGGTGAACGTCAAGGGCGGCGCTGTTGCCACAGGCGCGGGCGCCGATGCCGGCCAGGCCGGCGGCTTCTTCGGAGGCGGCGGTGGTGGCGGAGGAGGAGGCTCGACGAGCCCGCGCAACGTCGATCTGATCGGCGACGGCGACTTCTCCACCGGCCTCGGCGCGTGGAAGGCGTCATGGGGCAATGAGGAAACCGGCTTGTCCACAGGCACGCTGACAGCCGAGCAAGGCCAGATGAAAGCCAGTTTGCAAGCGGTTGGCAGCTCGGCGTCAAGCGCGCTGGTCTACCGCGACGGCTTGACCTTGAGCAGCGGCACGGTGTACACGGTCAGCTTCAAGGCTCGCGCGACGGCCAGCCGCAAAATCAACGTCGCCGTCAGCGACGGCGTGAAAGATGTCGCGACGCTGCGTACATTCGTCCTGACTTCCGATCAGCAGACGTATTCGTATTCGTTTACGATGCAGGAGATTTCTTCGGCCGCGGGCAAGCTGACGTTCCAGCTCGGCGCGATCAGCGGCGGCACGAACGCGCCGGTCGATGTGTTTTTCGACGATGTGCAAATGACGGCGGTGCAAGGCGCGATTGTCGACAAAACGGCGCTGAATGCCAAGCTCGCGCAAGCCGACGGGCTGCTGGAGAGCGAATATACGGCGGTCAGCTGGTCGATTTTGCAAAACGCGCTGATCACGGCCAGAGAAGCCGGTTTCTCCAACACGGCGACGAAGCAGCAGGTCGATCAGGCGGTGTTGGCATTGACCCGGGCCCTCGACGGGCTGGTCAAGGTACAGCGTTCCGCAGGTTTGACGGGCATCGTCTTCACCGATGGAGGAGGCGACGCGCTGCCGAATGCGCTGACGCCGGGCTTCCGCGCCGACCGTTACAACTACGTGTTGGGCGTGCGCAGCGACACGGCGACGGTGCTGCTCGATCCGCAGCTTGCGCCTAACAATGCGGTGACAGCGGTCAGCGGAGCGAACGCTTCCGGCGGCGCGTACGCCGCAGCGGTGCAAGCCGGCACGAACGAAGTGACGTTTGAGGTCACGCAGCCGGGCAAGCAGGCGGCGACTTATCATTTTTATTTGATCAAAGAGCAGAACGGCAACGTGCGGCGCGACCCGGCGGATTGGCAGCTGACGTGGGACGATGAGTTCAACGGCGACCAGATCGACCAGTCCAAGTGGAATTTCGTCGATCAGGGCGGCGGCTTTGGCAATCATGAGCTGGAGTATTACACGCCGCGGACGGAGAACGCCCGCATCGAGCCGCTGGAGGATGGCAATAAAGGGCTGGTCATCGAAGCCCGCAAGGAGAAATACAACGGCCAGGATTACACCTCCGCCAAGCTGTTTACGCAAAATAAAGGCGACTGGACGTATGGCAAATTCGAAATTCGCGCCAAGCTGCCGAAATCGCAGGGCATCTGGCCGGCGATCTGGATGATGCCGACGAACTACGATCTGTACGGCCCATGGCCGGCGACCGGCGAAATCGACATCATGGAACTGGTCGGGCACGATCCCGCGACGGCGTGGGGCACGCTCCACTACGGCATGCCGTGGAAGTACACGAACTCGTCCTTCCAACTGCCGGGCACGATGGATTTCTCGCAGGATTTCCACACGTTCTCCATTGAATGGGAACCGGGCGAAATTCGCTGGTACGTCGACGGTATTTTCTACCAACGGCAAAATGACTGGTACACCCAACGCGACGGCGAATCGGCGCCGTATACCTGGCCGGCTCCGTTCGACCGCGATTTCTACCTGCAGCTCAATCTGGCGGTAGGCGGCGACTGGCCGCAATTCCCGGACAATACGACGATCCTCCCCAGCCGCATGACGGTGGATTATGTGCGGGTGTACAAGTTGCAAGACGGCTTGTCCTACGCCGATCCGGGCAACGGGCCGGCTTCGACGATCAATGTGCCGACGCCACGCCCCGAGAACGGTTTGGGCGGCCTTGTGTACAACGGCACCTTCGATGAAGGCATCGGCCGCATGCAGTTCTGGAGCTTCAGCGCGGACAATACGGCGCAAGCGTCGTATGCCATCGGCACGGCGATTCCCGACCGCGAGTTCAAGGCGTCTGTGGTGGACGGCGGTGCGAGTCCGACCGCGGTGCAGTTGACGCAAACCGGCATTCCGCTGGTCAAGAACCGGCAATATCAACTGAAATTCAAGGCGCGGGCCAGCGAGAACGGCACAGTGCTGCAAGCCAATGTGCTCAAGGGCGCAACCAGCTATTCGGGCGTGCAAACGTTCCCGCTCAGCGCCGATATGCAGACCTATTCCTACATCTTCACCATGAGCGGCGACAATGAGAACAACGCCCAGCTCGCCTTCAATCTGGGGCAAAACACCGGCGACATCTACATCGACGACGTCAAGCTGACGACGTATTACCCGCCGCAATATCAGAAGCTGGAGGCGGAGGATTTCGCCAACCAGACGGGTTATGCCGTACAGGACGGCGTGATTGTGCCGACGGCGGGCGACAGCAGTTGGGTGCAGTACAACGCGACGATTCCGGCGGAAGGCGACTACATGGTTTCCTATCGCGTCGCAACGGACGGCGATAACGCCAAGCTGACGTTCCAGGGCGCAGGCCCGGGCACGCGGACGATTCATCTGCCGAACACCGGCGGCTTTGCCCAGTGGCAGACGGTGAACGATCTTGTGCATTTGAAGGCGGGCACGCAGACGCTGCTGCTGGCCGGCACGGGTTATCATCTCGACAGCTTCACATTGGGACAAAACGTTGTGAAAAACGGCAGCCTCGACAGCGGCACCGACCCGTGGGAGCTGTGGACGCAAAATGCCGGCGGCACCGTGCTTTCGACCGTGCAGGGGCAAACAAAGCTGGCGATTGCCGCCGAAGGCGACGACTTCTGGGGCACGCAGTTCAGCCAGCTGAACGTTCCGCTCTACAAGGGCAAAACGTACCGCGTATCGTTCGAAGCGCGCTCGACCGTCAACCGCAAGCTGCGCTTGACCATCGACGATCCGGTGACGAACGGACCTTATGCGCTGTACGATTCGGTTTCGCTGACGCCGCAGCTCAAGACGTACACGTTTGATTTTACGATGACCGGCGCCACCAACCTGGCCAGCCGCATCGACTTTAACCTTGGCAAAATCGGTTCGGCGTCCGGTGCGCACGAGGTGTACCTTGATCAAGTCCGCTTTGCGGAAGTTCCAGAAATCGAGCAAGCAAGCTCCGCAGCTTCGGCGCTTGTCATCGATGTTCCCGGCGATGTGATCCAGGTGCAGCAAGCCGACGGCTTTACGGCGCTGGCGCTCAATCAGGGCGCGCTGAATCCGGCGTTCCAAAGCGAGACGACGGACTACACCGTCAAGGTGGCCAGCAACGTCACCAGCATTACGCTGACGCCGACGCTGGCAGCGGACAACGAGATGACGCTGGTCAGCGGCGCCGTGCAAAGCGGCGGCGATTACACCGCCACGCTGAACGAAGGCGAAAATGCGATTTCGTTCATTATCGACCAGGCCGGACGGGTGCCGAAGGCGTATATGATTCACGTCATCCGCACGCCGCTTAATCTGGCTAAAGGCAAGACGGCGACGGCATCGTCCGGTGCCGGCAACCTGGCCGTCGACGGCGATATGGCCACCCGCTGGGAATCCGACCACAGCGATCCGCAGACGCTGAGCGTTGATCTCGGCGATCTATACAACCTGTCTTCGATTACGCTGAATTGGGAAACGTCGCGGGCGACGGCGTACACGCTGGAGGTGTCGAACGACAAAGCGAGCTGGATCACCGTCTACAGCACGACCAACGGCAGCGGGCCGACGGATACGATTGCGATCCCGGAAATGGTAACGGCTCGTTACATCCGCTTGACCGGCACAGAACGGTTCTCCTTCGGCGGCCTCCGCTACGGCTACTCGCTGTATGAGCTTGCGGCGAGCGGCGCGCCTTATGCAACGGCAGCCGATTTCCACGCCTTCAAGGGCGCTTTGGCCGCGACCATCGCCGGCGCCGGCGCGCTGGTGGAAGCCGACTACACAAGCGATTCCTGGTTGGCGTTGCTGTCGGCGCTGTCGACTGCGAATGCCGCTTACAATCAGGCTGACGCCGGGCAAGCCGCAGTCGATTCGGCGGGGCAAGCTTTGAGCGACGCGATCGCCAACCTTGTCAAGCTGACGAAAGCCGACGGCTTGACCGCGCTGACGCTCAGCCAGGGCACGCTGTCGCCAGCATTTAGCCAAGACGTGCTCAGCTATTCGGTCATCGTCGACAACGCCGCGGCCACGCTTGATTTCACGCCGGCGCTCGCCAGCGACAACGTCTTCGAAGCGGTGTACGGTGCGGACGAAACGAGCCCGGGCGTCTATCAGGCGAACCTGGATACGGCGCACCATACGGTCACATTCGTCGTCTCCAAAGCCGGCGCGCAGTTGACCAAGACGTATACGATCAACGTGATCCGCTTGTCGGCGGCCAACGCGGCGCTGAACAAGTCGGCGACTTCCTCCTCCGGCACGGCAGATGCCGCCACGGATGGCAACGCCGGTACGCGCTGGGAGTCGCTGCAAACCGATCCGCAGTGGATTTACGTCGATCTGGGCAGCAGTCAGACGATTACCGCAGTCAAGCTGACGTGGGAAACCGCTTCGGCGAAGCAGTACACAATCCAGGTTACGGATACGCCAAACGACGAAAGCAGCTGGCAGGACATCGGTTCCTTCGATCAGGAGGGACTGGAGCAAGCGCCGCGCACCGATCTGGTCGCCGCGTCAGGCACCGGCCAGTATGTGCGGATGTACGGCACGAAGCGCAATACGCCATGGGGGTATTCGATCTTCGAGTTTGAAGTGTATACGGATTTTTAAGCAAAAAAAACAAGAGAGCCGCATCCGGGTTATTCGGAGCGGCTTTTTGCGTTGCTTTGCTGCTTGGTTGCGCCGCTGCCGGGCCAAGCCGCCACGCCCCGCGGCCGGCGGCGGACCGTGCGCGTTACGGCGCGGCGATCTGCAGCAAGTAGCGGATCAGCGCCTCCTGCTGCTCGCGCGTAAAGCCCGCCTGCGGATCGGCCCAGAACTCGTGGCCGATGCCGCGCACGTGGGCCGCCGTCGCGGGAGCGCTGGCCGCGTTCGCGCGGGTGACGCGGCTGCGCAGGTCGCGGTCGATCAGCGCCAGCAGGCTGTTGTGCGCGTCCGGCAGCACGCCGCTGTACAGCGTCGCGGGCACGCCGGCTTGCCGCGCGGCGTCCGGCCCGACGGCAACCCCGCCGTCGTGCAGATAAGGCGCCGACCACGCCAACCCCCAGAGGCTTGGCGTCTTATAGCCGCCGCTTTGCGTGCCGTGCGCCATCAGAAAGGCCGTCTGCTCGGGCGACGGCCCGGCCGCCGTCGTCACCTGCGGGTGCGGCGGAAGCGGGACGACCGTGTTCCAATCGTAGATGGCGGCGGGTCCCCACTGGGCTTCGGTGTTGCGCTGCCCCGCGGCCCGCACCGCTTCGCTGCCGATTTCGGCCACGGGCACGACGCGGTTGTTGGTGAAGAACGTGCCGGCATGGCAGGCGATGCAGCCTGCGCGTCGGAACACGGCTTCACCGGCGGTCAGCTCGGCGGACGAGGCCGAGCCGGACGGGGCGGGCGGCCGCAGCGTGTTCTGGAACGCCGCCATCGCCAGCAGATGCTCGCCGATGCGGTAGCCGGGTTTGGACGCCAGCAGCCCGGTGGTGCTGGCTGCCGAAGCGCGCGGAAACACCGGCAGCGGCACGAGTTCGGTGACGCCGGGCGCACCGGGCGTCGGATCGACCGTGGCGAAAAACGCCGACGGCTTCGTGCGCCCATCGGGCCGATAGCGGTATTTGGCATTCGCCGCCCGCTGCAGAATCGTGCCGATGTACAGCTCCTTGTCGATGCCAAGCAGCGCCCGGCTCAGCTCCGATTGCGACAGCGGGTCCATATTTTGCGCATTCGGCGTGCTGGTGAACAAGGCCAGGCCGTGAAACGGGCCGGCCGCGGAAAAGCCGTTCCAGCTATACGGGAAATCGCCCAGCGTAAACGCATCGGGAATTTGCACCGGGCCGTTGCGCAAATCGATCGTCGTATCAACGCTGCCCTTGGGCCATGTCAGGAAGGCGCGATCGACCGCCTCCTCCAGCGCATCCGGGTCGGGCAGTTGCCCCGTCCGGCCGTCGGCCAGCGGCACGGTGCGCGCCTGATCGCGCACGAACGTCCGCAAAGCGCCGATATCGCTATGAGCGAAAAACGACGCCGAATTTGTCGAGAGCGCCAGCAGCAGCCCGGCGTCCAGATCGGTGTTTGGCACGCCTTCGACGATGCGGCCGTGCGGAACATCGACCGTGCCGTGGCAGACGATGCAGCCGATCCCGGCCGACAGATGCCCGCGTTCGGATTTCACCTTGACGCCGAGCGGCATATAAGCGCCAACCGGCACATCCAATCCGGTGGCGATCAGCTCGCCCTTGCGGAACAGCCGTCCGCCGACGGTTTCTGTGCGCGCTGCTTCCACCAGCAAGTTGGTCGTTCCTTTGCCGCCGAGGCTCAGGCACGCTTTGGCCACATTGCTCAGCGTGATGATACCGTCGAAGGCGCCAAGAATATCGGTGAAAAACACCTCGTTGCCAAACGTTTCGCCATAAAACGCCTTGCGCCCGAGCTCCACCATCTCCTTGGTAACAACAGGGTCGTCGTTGGCCAAGGCGCGCACGCCCGGCAGCGCATCCGGGGCATAAGGCGTTTGCGCGGTTTTGCCGGTCCCCGGCACATATACGTAGTCCAGCGTAATCATACGGAACAAGCCGGTCAGCAGAATCGCCGTTCCGAGCGGAACGAGCAGGACAAGCAAGCTTTTTTTCATAAGTGTTTGTGGGCTCCATTCAATTGATGATGATGCCGGGACTGCGAATATTCACTTTGGACGTCACTTCGATGACCGCGCCGGCGTACAGCGAATGTTGCCAGCGTTCCCAAGCCGCCTGGTCGACCCGCTGGGAGGCGCGATATTTCAGTCCGAAGCCGATCGGGTCCACGCCGGCTGCCTGGAATTTGCGCAGCAGCGCCAGCGTCCGCTCGCGCACCGCGGCTTCGACCAGCTTTTCCAGCTCGGGCAAATGCGACTCGGCAATCGGGGTTTGGCTTTCTTCGATAATGCCGTGGATTTTCAGGCCGGCCAGCAAGGTGTATGCACCGTCCGGGGTTTGCTTGACGTCGAAGTTGGCGGAAAGCTGATCGACGGACATGACTATGCGGCGTCCGTTTTCTTCAAAGGCGATATCGACCTTTTCGATGGTGCTATTGTAAAAGCTGTTGAAAATTTTTGTTTCTTCCGCGGACAAATTGAAGCGGCGGTGCTCTTTATCGAAGATGCTCATCGTCGTGATGTTGAGCTGATCCCCGGTGCGCAGCCGGATGATCGGCATGATCGGATCAAGCCCTCTCTCCATCATCCGCCGCCGGAAATCGTACAAATACTCCGAGACGACATAGCCGGTTTCCGTACCCGCCGCGCCGAAAAACAGAAACAGCATGTTCGAGGGCAGCCGCTCCGAGCGCGGGCTCGCTTGCAAAATGCTGTAGGCGTCAGGATAACCGATCCCGGTCCAGGAGACGAGCTGGATATCGCGGCGGCGCATGAACCAGTCCATCATCACCGGCAGCGGAATGTTGGCATCCAGCAGCTTGTCCCCGAGAATAATCGCCTTGGCATGGCCAAAATCAAATTCCTTGTCGACCTTGCCCTTCATGATGCGCACCGCTTCGGCCACCGTATCGGCTTCTTCCTCGACAATCAGCGCGGGATTGGAGCCGAACTTTTCCTGCGGGCCTGGAATGGCCAGCTTCAACATCACTTTGTACGCATGGCGCTCGCCCGGATCGACGCCGATGGCTACGACAAAAAAGCGTTTGTCGATGTCCTTGAAGCCATAACAGCCCGTCAGCAGGCTGCATGCGAGCAGCAGCAGGAGCGTCGTGCGCCAGGCGGCGGCACTAGGCTTCATGCGGGCTCCTCCTTTTTTTATAAAGTGTGTAAAGCAGGATCAGCAGCAAAAAAACTTCACCGGCCAGCCGCACGCTCATCCAATATTCGCCGATGCGGAACATCGGGTATTCGTCCAGATCGTAGCTCATGAGGATCGTTGCGCCGCACATCAGCACCGTCACGGACCAGGACAGCGTCCGCGTGTTTTTGCCCGCCGTCACCTTAATCATCTCCAGCGCCACATGAAAATGAATCACGACGCTGACGAAGGCGATTTCGCCGTACAAAATGTAGAAAATATAAAGCACCCGTTCCACGAAGCCGAATTCGACCCGCATCGAATCGGCCGTCGACAGCCACGGAAACAGGTAGTCCTTCACCCCGTCCGCGCCGAGGAACCCGATCGGCAGGAACATCGTGGTGAGCAAGATGCTCAAGCCGATCGGCGCGAATATCCACAGCCATTTCAAAGTAAATACGGGAAACACGCGGTTGAAAATGACCATATTGGCGTAGCCGCTAAAAATATAAGTGGCGGCGGCAATGCTGCCCAGCGTCGGCCATTGCTGGTAGAATTGAGCGACGGCCATCATCGAGTCCAGCCGCAGCCCGGAGCTGATTGCGGCTTTGAAGAAAATAAAGGCGACGAGCGGAAAGCTGAGAATAAAAATCATTTCCACCGTGTACAGCACCTGTTGGCTGGTGCCCTGCATGACAAAGCAGATGACGATTAAATACATAAAGACGACATGGGTGGAAGGCATCGACGGGTTGATGAAATAGTTGGTCAGGTTGGCGGTCACGAGCACGCTAAGCGCCCCGGCGGTAAACCAGATGAAGCTGAACAGCAGCATCAGGACGCGAATGAGCGCGGAGGGAAACACGCCGCTGAGCATTTCGGGCAGTCCCTGCTGCGGAAAACGTTTGATCGTGTACGAAAACGTCAGCAGGAACGTCATCCCGATCACCATCGAAATCGGCAGCGCCATCACGGCTCCGTCGAAGCGGTCGCGAATGAGAATGCGCGGCACGTAGGCCAGGACGTTGACGATCATATTCACGAGAATCAAATAATAATAGTAACGCATAGACGAAGCCTCCTGGGCTGTCAGCCGGATCGCGGAGAGGAGGCCGGCTTGGCCATGTACAAGCGGAAATATTTTTGCCCGAAGCATTCCAGCGAAGCCAGGTAGGCAATCAAGCCCGCCGTACCGATGATCAGGCCGGTGAGTCCCGACAGCGTCGTGATGAGCAGCAAGATGTATTTCAGCACGCGCAGGCTGAACCCCATGGCGGCCAGCGGCACGACAAAGTTGGAGATGGCGACGGCGGCGACGATGATGATCATGATGTTGCTGACCAGCCCGGCTTGCGTGGCTGCTTGGCCGAGAATCAAGCCGCCGACGGTGGTCGCCGTCGAGCCGATCGATTTGGGCAGCCGGATGCTCGCTTCGGTCAACAGCTCCATCATCACCAGCATGAACAGCACTTCGATGTAGGACGGATACGGCACCGAGGAGCGGCTGCCGGCAATCGACAGTGTGAGCTGCACGCGCAGCAAATCGGGATTGTAGGAGGCGATGGCGACATAAATGGAAGCGAGCGTCAGATTGATCGTCAAGCCGATATAGCGCACCGTCAGCAAAAACCGCCCGACCCAATACGCCTGCGTCAAGTCCTCCATCGAGGTGAAAAAATCGTAAAACACAACGGGGACAATGACGGCAAACGGCGAGCCTTGCGGCAGGAGGATGATTTTGCCCTGGGACAAATTAAAGGCGATGCGGTCCGGGCGTTCGGTGACGATCATCGTTGGCAGCAGCGAGCGGTTTTTGCGGTTCAGGTGCAGCTCCAACTGGTTGCCGGCTTGAATCATCGGCGCTTTGATTTCCTTGAGCGTGTGGCGCAGCGTGTCCAGCACTTGCTGGTTGACCAGATCGGCGTCATAGACGATCGCAATCGGGGTGCGCGAGATGGTGCCGGCGGTCATGTTTTCAACTTGCAGCGACGGTTGCGGGTAACGGGAGCGCACCAGGAAGAGGTTGGTGCTCAAATCCTCGCTTAGCCCGTTTTTCGGACCTTGAACAACGTTCTCCACGGTCGCTTCCGAGATCGAATTGTTCAGTTCGGTGCGCAAATCGAGCAGCATCACGCGGTCGTCGTACAGAAATATGGCGAAGCCGCGGGTGATTGCTTCCACAGTATGCGTTAAGGTCTGGTAATGCTTCAAAAAGGGCAGCGCCTGCAAATAGTTGGAGAACTGCTCGGGTGACTCCATTTGGCTGAAAGGAGACAAAATCAGCTCGTGCATTTTTTGCCCGCTGCATATCTCTTGCAAATAACCGATGCGTGCGCTCGCTTGCGGAGCGCGCAGGTCCTGCCAGATAAATCCCGAATAGCCGCTGAATTTATCGTTGAGAAAATCCGCTATTTCGTGCGTGTTTTCCATCGTGGGCTCCTTCCTTACGGCAGTATGGGGCGGTGTATACGCAGTATTTTGTGGGAAAGCTTGATGTTTTATGCACTTGCTTTCATTGACCATGAGAATCATTTTCAATAGAATAGAGGGGACACGGCTTGCTTGCCCGCCGATCGCGACAGCGGAGATGGCTCATGAAGCTGCTGGCCCTGGTTGGGCGATGGATTTTTGAGCGAAGCGGACAAAAGCAGGGAAGCGCCGATTATTGGAGTTCAAGGAGAGCGGATATGCTGATTCAAACAAGAACGTTTGTGGTGCGCAAAGGCCATGCCGAGCAAGTCGTTGAGCGCTTTAGCCGGCCGGGCATGGTCGACAAGCAGCCGGGGCTGCTGGACATCAGCGTGATGGTGAACCGCAAGTCGGGCAATACGGAGGAAGTGATCGTGCTGATTCGCTGGGCATCCGAAGCGGCGTGGAAGAACTGGGAGAAAAGCCCGGAGCATATCGCCGGACATCGCAGCAACAAGGGGCAGACGCCGCCGGACTATATTGTCAGCTCGACGGTGCAGATGTACAATGTGCGCGCGTTGCGCAAAGGCCTGTAACCGGGGCCGCCAAGCTTTCCCGCCGTCTGGCGCCAAGACGGCAGGGAAAGCTTTTTTGGCGTTTGGACACAGGGGCAGCGAGCAAGAAAGCGTAAATTTGGACATGAATAAAATAACATCGCACATCGTGTAGATGGCAACGCTTCCATTATAATGTAGCATGTGGAAGCGCATCGACGTTTCACTTTCGCCGGATCGCAGGTCCCTGTATGGGGCCGGCGGGCGTCGGCCGTGGCGCCGCCGCCCGCCTGCGCGCTGGCGTCTGCACACGTCAACCGCGCAGTCCGACAGCCCCCGTACTCGTATGCACGCGAGGAACGGGGGCTGTCGGGTGCTGAGAGCTGTTTCACGGATGGCCCCGGCCGGACGGATGGGGGCAAGCGGAAGGCGAGTGAGCGAGCGGTGGAGCTCCGCAGCGGGTTCGATGCTGCGCGTTGCGAAGCGGATTTGCAACGGATTTTGGTTGCGCTTACAAAGTGGGAGCCCAGGCGGGCGAGTCGGCAGCCGCGCGGCGGCTTGCGTTGGGGTGAAACCGTTGCGCCCGATAGTGTTGGCGAGTCGCCAACATCGGCAGGAGAGCGCCCGACGTCTGCCAGAAAATGAAATCGATACCATTTGCGCGGCGAGTGATTTGGGAAGGAGGTGAGAGAAGCCAGGTTTTACGTAGACAGGGCCCGCGAAGCTGCTGTTGGATGAAGCGGTGCGGGCGGACAACGCGACTTCACTTCACTTTATTTTTGAAACGGAGGGTAATTGCATGACGAAGTTTGGGACAACGAACAAACATTATCTGCTGCTTATGCTGGCGTTAGCGCTGCTGGTGGGCCAACTGGCGCTGGTGCCGGGCGCAGCGAGCGCGGCGACGAATCTGGCGTTGGGCAAGCCGGTGACGGCCAGCGGACACGCCGACGTATACGGCGAAGGCAACATAACCGACGGCAACGCCGGGACGTATTGGGAAAGCGTGAACAACGCCTTCCCGCAATGGGCGCGCGTCGACTTGGGCAGCGCAAGCAACGTCAACCAGGTCGTGCTCAAGCTGCCGGGCGGCTGGGGCGCGCGAACGCAAACGCTGTCGGTGCAAGGCAGCACCAACGATTCGAGCTACACGACATTGGTCGGATCGGCCGGGTATGTGTTTGATCCGGCGAGCGGCAACACGGTGACGATCAATTTCACAGCGGCGAGCGTGCGTTATGTGAAAATCAACATTACGGCCAACAGCGGCTGGCCGGCGGGTCAACTGTCGGAGCTGGAAGTGTACGGCACATCGAGCCCGACTCCTACGCCAACGCCGACCCCAACCCCGACGCCGACAGCCACGCCGACGCCAAGCTCGGGGCCAACGGGCGTAATTCCGGGTCAAATCGAAGCCGAAGCATGGACTTCGATGAGCGGCGTGCAGACCGAAGCGGCGTCCGACACGGGCGGCGGCTTGAACGTCGGCTGGATCGACAGCGGCGACTGGATGGACTACGGCGTGAACGTGCAAACGGCCGGCGCCTATACCGTCGATTTCCGCGTCGCTTCGCCGAACGGCGGTCAGCAGCTGCAACTGAAAACAAGCGGCGGCACGGTGCTGGCGACGGTCAACGTGCCGAACACCGGCGGCTGGCAGAACTGGACGACGGTCAGCGCCAGCGTGAACCTGAGCGCCGGCGCGCAAACGCTGCGCGTTGCCGCGGTGACGACGGGCTTCAACGTCAACTGGCTCCATTTTACAAAGCAGACGGCTACTCCAACGCCAACCCCGACCCCAACCCCGACGCCAACGGCCACGCCGACTCCGACGCCTTCGGCGAACTTTTTGAAGGCCAGCGGCACGGTGCTGCGCAATAACTACGGCACGGGCGCGGTCGTCAATCTGCACGGCACGAATCTCGGCGGCTGGCTGATGCAGGAGGCGTGGATGTCGCCGATGAATACGGCCGATCAATTCGCGCTGACGCAAACGTTGACCAACCGCTTCGGCGCATCGCAGTCAGAAGCGCTGCAAAACGGTTTCCAGGACAACTGGATTCAAGCGAGCGATCTGGACAAGATCACAAGTTTTGGCCTTAACATGGTGCGCGTGCCGATGTATTGGGAAGATTTCATGAACGCCGACGGCTCGATGAAACCCGACGCCGTTTCGTTCCGCGAGCTCGACTGGCTGGCGGCGCAAAGTGCGGCGCGCGGCCTTTATATCATCCTTGATTTCCACGGCTTGCCGGGCGGCGATTGCCCGTGGCAGTCCTGCGGCATTTCGAACGCCAACCAGCTGTGGGTGAACGGCACGTACCAGAACCGCGCGGTGCAAATTTGGGAGCGGATCGCTGCGCATTTTAACGGCAACGCGACCATCGCCGGCTACGATCTGCTGAACGAACCGCTGCTGACTTCGGGCGCAGGCGAATCGGCGGCGCAAGTGCGGCAAAAATACGATTTTTACAACCGGCTGTACAATGCCGTGCGCGCCAAGGATGCGGACCATCTGCTCATCGTCGCCGCATTTTTTGACTGGGAGCAGGCGCTTGCCCCGTCCACCTATGGCTGGACGAACGTCATGTACCAGACGCACCATTACAACATGTCGCAATACGACGACTGGAATCTGACCAACTCGATGATGGATTCGTGGCTGACCAAGATGGCGCAATATCAGGCCAATTGGAACGTGCCGGTCTATGCGGGCGAGTATTCGTTTGGGCAAAACGATCTGTGGGAAAAATGGCTGACCGGCTTGAACGCGTTGAACGCGTCCTGGTCCAACTGGTCGTACAAGGTTACGGGCGGGGGCAACTGGGGGTTCTACAACAACAACGGCAATCCGGTGCCGGACATCTATAACGACAGCTCGGCGACGATTGCGTCCAAATGGACGAAGTTCACCACGGCTTATTTCCAGGAAAACACCGCTTTGAAAAATCTCATTCACAATTACGCCTCTGTGCCCGGCACGTCCAGCCTCAAAGCGTCGGCGAACAACACGTTCGTATCCGCAGATAACTACGGAGCGAACCCGCTTGTGGCGAACCGGACCACCGTCGGCGATTGGGAGCGCTTCAAGGTGATCAACAACCCGGACGGCACAGTTTCGCTGCTGTCGATGGCGAACAACAAATACGTCAGTGCCGATCTGAATCAGAGCGGCCAGCTGACCGCCAGCGCCAAAGGCGTGATGGCGTGGGAGAAATTCCGCCTGATCGACCGCGGCAGCGGCAAGGTGGCGCTGCAAGCCGTCGCCAACAACAAATACGTCAGCGCCGATTTGAATCAAGGCGGCGTGTTGTACGCGAACCGCGATACAGCCTCCGGCTGGGAGGAGTTCGCGCTGGCCTCCGCGCCGTAAGCCGGGCGGGCGGCGCATGACGCAGCCCCCCCTATCCTCATGATGCGCAAGACGCCTCCAAAACCACTCGTAGTATAAGTGGGGCTGGAGGCGTCTTTTTCCATGCGGATTAGGGGTGAAGCGGGACTCCACAAGCTAAGCTCGGCTTGTGGAGTCCCGCGCTTGCCGCCCTTGCCGTCAGGCGGGCGGCGCGGCTGGGCCATCGCCGAAAACGGCGGCGCTGGCCGATGTCTCGCGAATCCGGCCGATTCGCGGAAAAATCACGTCGCGCACATGGGCGTGCTCGGCTTCGCTGAACCCGGTCATCGCGTCGATCGCAAAGATGACCTCGTAGCCGAGCTGGAACGCTTCGCACGCCGTCGTATCGACGCCTAGGCCCGAGGCGATCCCGCAGAGCACGATCGTCGTGATGCCGCGGCGCCGCAGCTGCAAATCGATGACGACGATCGCAGTTTGGGACGGATCGAACAACGGCTTGGCCGGATCGGTTGGGGAAGGGGCGGAGAATTGAACGGTTGGCTTCATGGCATGGCACTCCTTTGGCTTCAATGATGAGCCTCCCCAGTGTATCCAAGCGGGCCGTGTACAGCGAGAGAGCGTTTATCCTAGGAGCGCCGCTCCCTGGCTGGCGCGGCGGCGCGGACGCCTCTCCGTCGCCGCTTGCAATATGCAAGATTCGGTGAATGCGATGAGGGGCGGCGAGGCGCTGTCGCTCCTGCTGCCCGGCGTCGAACTTGTGATACGCGAGATTCGACGAGTGCGATGAAAACGCAGCTGCTGCGCAACCACTCAAAGATACCAGCCCCGCCCGATTTCCTGATACATCAATAATTTAACACATGAAAGCGATAACATAGCACCTCGAAGCATGATAGCGTTTCCATTATAATGGACGGCAGGAAGTGGAAAAGCGCGTCAGCAAGACGAAGGCCCAAGCGCTGCAGGGCCGGCACAGAGCCGTCCGATGGAAGACATCGGCGGCTTTTTACGCATCGGCCGGGCCGTTTTGCATCCGCTTCTGAAATCAATTTCATTTTGTGGGGGAGGAGGAAGAACGCTCGATCACCGGTTTTTCATTTTATTGGATGGAGGTTTATAAAAATGACTTACAGGTTGTTGATGAAAAAAAATCCGCTGGTCTTTTGGCTGCTGGCCTGTGTTTTGCTTTGGGGACAGCTTTCGCTGGTGCCGGGCCAGGCGGCTGCGGCGACGAATCTGGCGCTGGGCAAGCCGATGACGGCAAGCGGACACGCCGACGTATACAGCGAAGGCAATATGACGGACGGCAATGTCGGTTCGTATTGGGAAAGCGTCAATAACGCCTTCCCGCAGTGGGCGCGCGTCGATCTCGGCAGCGCATCGAATGTCAACCAGGTTGTGCTCAAGCTGCCGAACGGCTGGGGCGCGCGAACGCAAACGCTGTCCGTACAGGGCAGCACGAACGATTCGACGTATACGACGTTGGCGGCAGCGGCCGGTTATGTGTTTGACCCGGCGAGCGGCAACACAGTAACGATCAATTTCACGGCGGCAAGCGTGCGTTATGTGAAAATCAACATCACCGCCAACACGAGCTGGCCGGCGGGCCAATTGTCGGAGCTGGAAGTGTACGGCACATCAAGCTCTACGCCGACGCCGACAGCCACACCAACCCCGACCCCAAGCTCGAGTCCGGCGGGCGTGATTCCGGGTCAAATCGAAGCGGAAGCATGGACTTCGATGAGCGGCGTGCAAACCGAAGCGACGGCTGACACGGGCGGCGGGCTTAACGTTGGCTGGATCGACGTCGGTGATTGGCTCGATTACGCCGTCAACGTGCAGGCTGCGGGCACGTACAACGTGCAATTCCGCGTTGCTTCGCCGAACGGCGGACAGCAGCTGCAACTGCGCAGCGGCAGCGGGGCCGTGCTTGCAACAGTCGGCGTGCCGAATACGGGCGGCTGGCAGACTTGGTCCACGGTCAGCGTCAACGCCGCCTTGAGCGCAGGCGTGCAAACATTGCGCGTCTACGCAGTGACGACGGGCTTTAACCTGAACTGGATCAACTTCACGGCGGGAGGAACGGCAACGCCGACGGCAACGCCAACGGCGACACCAACGCCAACACCAACACCAACACCAACGCCAACGGCGACCCCAACAGCAACACCGACACCGACCCCAACGGCGACGCCAACCCCGACGCCGACAGCAACACCAACACCGACCCCAACCCCAACGGCGACCCCAACCCCGACGTCATCCCCAGGCACCAATCTGGCGTTGAACAAGGGCATTACGGCGGGAAGCTTCACGCAAATTTACACGGTCGCCAATGCCAATAACGGCAATCAGGCCGATTATTGGGAAAGTGCAGCCAACGCGTACCCGAACTGGCTGCGCGTCGATCTGGGCGGCACAAGCAGCATCAACAAAGTTGTATTGAAGCTGCCGACAACGTGGGGTTCCCGCACGCAAACGTTGTCCGTTCAAACCAGCCTTGACGATGCGAACTATTCGACGGTCGTCAATTCGGCAACCTATACCTTCAGCCCAAGTGCGAATACCGTCACGATTACGTTTGCGTCCGTCAACGCGCGTTACGTGAAACTTGTCTTCACGGCAAACAGCGGGGCGGCCGGCGGCCAAGTATCCGAGTTCGAGGTATACGGCGGAGCGATTTCCACCCCGACGCCAACACCAACGCCAACACCAACGCCAACATCAACACCGACAGCTACGCCAACGCCGACTCCGACGCCAACGTCGGGCGCACGCTCGGCTTTTGTGCAAACGGCTGCTTCGGACTATGACAGCATGTCCGGCATCCAGCTCGAATCGTCGAGCGAAGGCGGACAGGACGTCGCTTTCATCGATAACGGCGATTACATTCAATTTAACAATGTCGATTTCAACACCGGCGCCATGTCGGTCAATCTGCGCGTTGCCAGCAATTCCACCGGCGGCAATATTGAAATCCGGCTGGACAGCTTAAACGGCACACTGGCTGGCACATGCGCCGTTCCAGTTACCGGCGGCTGGCAAAACTGGGTCACGCAATCTTGCAACATCAGCTCGATTAGCGGCGTGCACAACCTGTATCTGAAATTTACCGGCGGCAGCGGCGCGCTGTTTAACGTCAACTGGTTCAGATTCGTTTCCGTGAGCGCGACCCCTACGCCGCCAGGCTTCCCGCAAGCGGGCCGTCATACGAAAATCGTCAGCACGAACTATCCGACTACGGATATCGTGATCGCCGATTATGACGTGCTGGGCTATGGGGCCGACAATACCGGCGTCAGCGATTCAACCAGTGCGATCAACGCGGCGATGAACGATTGCTACAGCAACGGCGGCGGCACCGTTTGGATGCCGGATGGCACGTACAAAGTGACGAATACGATCAACGTCTATGCGTTTTGCACGCTGCGCGGCGACTGGCATGATCCCGACAGCGGTTCGGGAGCCTATGGCACGACGATTCGCGCCGAGGTTGCTTCCGGCGACAGCGGTCCCGTTGTGTTCCAGATCGGCGGCAGCGCCGGCGTCAAGGGCGTCACCGTCTACTATCCGAACCAAAACGCCAGCAATCCGGTTCACTACAACTCCACGCTGCTCATTCCCGGCGGCGACTGGCTGGGCAGCCAAAACTTCATGATGTCGACGATTGAAAACGTCACGTTGCTTAACGCCTATCGCGGCATCGGCATCAGCGTCAAGCCGGGCGATGTGGGTGCAGGTGGTCATGAGGTCGCGCAGCTAAAAAATATCCGCGCCACCGCGCTCTATCGCGGCGCAGTCGCCTACAACGGCTCCGACGTTGGCACGTGGCAACATGTGAAATTCAGCAACAGCTATTGGGCGAACGCCGGCGCAAGCTTCAACGCGCCAAGCCTGGCGACGCTGAACAGCTTCACGCGCGCCAACGGCATCGCCTTTACGATCGGCGAGCTGGAATGGGATCAGTTCCAGGATATTTACGCTTCCGATTACAACATCGGCATGAATATCGTCAAAGGTCCGCGCGGAGAATTTAGCGGCGTGCTGTGGGGGGCTACGCTGATCAATACGAACGTCGCCGTCAAGGTCGACGCCATCGACACCCGCTGGGGCGCAGCTTTCCTGCGCAGCACGCTCTCCGGCTCCAGCTACTCTGTGCAAAACAATTCCGGCGGCTACATCAAGGTAGCCGACAGCACGCTGAGCGGCGCGACAGCCGGCAACGTGCAGGTGTCGAATCCCGGTTCGCCAACTTCCTATTCGGAGCCGGTCGTGCCGAAGGTGACGCGCGCGGTGCTGTACGACGTCAGCCAAGCGCCTTACAACGCGCCTTCCGTCTCCTCGCGCGGCCCGTCGCTGCCGACGGCGGACGCTACGGCCAGCATCCAAAGCGCGCTGAACGACGCGGGCAGCGCCGGCGGCGGTGTCGTCTACATCCCGGCCGGCTGGTACAAAATCAATACGCACCTGACGATCCCGGCCAACGTCGAGCTGCGCGGCGCTTCTTCCGTTCCGCAGCGCGACGAAGACGGCTACAGCGCGGGCACCGTACTGATGGCCTACGAGGGCCACAATACGCCGAACCCGGATACGGCGACGGCGTTCCTGACGCTGAACGGCAATCGGGCGGGCGTCAGCGGTCTGCGCGTCTTTTATCCGAACAACAATCCGGCTGCCGGCGTCGTGCCTTATCCGTACATGATTCGCGGCAACGGCAGCAGCACGTATGTGGTCAACATCGGTACGGCCAACGCCTATAACGCCGTCGATCTGAGCACGTACCGCAACGACAATCATTACGTCCACCGCGTTGTTGGCTTGTTCCTTAACAACGGCATCGTGGTTGGCAACAGTACTACGGGCTGGATCGATAACGTGCTGACCAACGGCAATGCGATTACGCGCATCGGCTACAACGTGCCGGGTTGGGTCAGCGGCGCGAACCTGTTCAGCCAGGTGATCGATCCGGTAACGAGACAAAACGAGAAGCTGATCGTCGTAAACGGCGCGAGCCAGGAATGGATCTCGAACTCGTTTGCCTATGGAGCCAATCTTGGCCTGTACGTCAAATCGGGTACGGCGAACGCCGTCAACCTCGGCACGGACAATCTGGGCACAGGCGGCTTCACGGTTAAAGTCGACAGCGGCACTGTGAAGGTGATGAACATGATGCGCTATAACGGCACGACCTCGACAGGTCCGGTTACGATTTACAACGAAATGCACCTGTAACACACGCGTCGGGAACATCAGCAGTTCAGACACACGGAAGGTATCCCGGCAGGCCGAACAGCCCGAGGGATACCTTTCTTTTTCCAGTTTTCATCTGAAAAGGGGGTATAATCATGAATCTATGGAACCGCAAGCTGAAAAAAGGGCTGGCTTCGCTCGCCGCCGCATCGCTTGTGCTCGCGTCGTCGCTCGTGTCCGGCACGGCTTCCGCCAGCGCCTCCACGCATGTGTTCAACACATCGGCCGGCAAGCTGAACGTCGATTACGCCGGTTATTTGTCCAAGCATGATATCGTATTTAACGCGCCGGTTACGACGCCCAAAAGCGGGCTCACTGTCGGCAACGGCCGCGTTGGCGGCATGGTCTGGAATACGGCGGGCGGCCTCACGATGCAGGTGTCGGGCGTCGACGCCTCGGAAGAAGGTTTTGCCTCGCAGGGCTTGGTCAATTTATATACGAATCCCGGTCTTGACAGCGGTTATTCCACTTATCAACAGAGGTTGTCTCTGTATGACGGTACGCTAACGACCCAATATGACGGCGACCGCAAGGTGACGATCATGGGCGCGCCCAATTCCGAAGTGCTGGGCATCCACGTCGAGGACAGCCGCAGCGGTGTCGGCAGCGTGGCGCTGGACTTGAGCCTCTGGGATGTCAGCGGTTTCAGCGGCGGCGACGTGCCGGACATCAACACGTGGCGCACGGTTTCGACGTTTGCCGATCCGATTGTTGTTGGCTTGAGCCGCGGTCAGGCGGATCCGAACCATTTTGGCTATACGCTGGCGGCGACCGTGGAAGGGGCGAGCTTCAGCACGCAGTCCGTCGACGGCCGCAAGGTGCGGCTGAACATTACGCCGTCTGCGAGTTATACGATCTGGATCGCTTCGGCCAGCCGCTTGAACGCGCCGGGTTACGATTCTGTTGGCCAGGCGAAAAATCTGCTCGGCAGCGTCAAAAACACCGGTTACGCGGCCACGCTGGCCAGCTTCCAAAACTGGTGGCACAGTTTTTGGAGCCAATCGTTCGTCCAATACGCCAACGCTGCGGGCGACGCGGATTATTTGGAAAACTTTTATTACCTCAGCACCTACATGATCGCCGCCGGCGGGTATGGCAACTACCCGTTCCATTTCATCAACGGCGTGTTCAGCGCAGTGCACGACGACGACAGCAACAAGTGGAGCAACGCCTACTGGTATTGGAACCAGCGTGACATATACCATTCGTTCCTCGCCTCCAACCATGCCGAACTCGTCAACACGTTCAACAATTTGTACAGCCGCAACTATAACGCTTTGAAAGCCGACACGATGTCGCGTTATGGCATCGACGGCATTTGGGTGCCCGAAACGATGGGCTGGAACGCCAGCCCGGCCGGCACGATTTACAGCGATTATACGAAAAATATTTATTCCACCGGCGCCGAAGCTGCGCTGAACATGTACAATCAGTACAAATATACGAACGATGCCGCGTATTTAAGCAATACGGCGTATCCGTTTATGCGGGAGACGGCGAAGTTTTATGCCGCGAAGTTGTCTTATAACAGCGCGACCGGCCAATATTACATGGCCAGCTCCAATGCGCATGAGCAGTTCTGGAACGTGCCCAACGCAATCACCGATCTGGCGGCGATTCGCGCCTTGTTCCCGGCGGTGATCAAGACCAGCCAGGATTTGGGCGTGGACAGCGGCCTGCACAACCAGTGGCAGACGATTTTGAACAATCTTGCGCCTTACCCCAAAGACCCTAACGATCCGAACAAATATTTCCCGCATGCGCCGCCGGCGTCGCAGCCGCGCAATGACGAGAACACGATCGCCGAGCTGGCGTGGCCGTATGGCGTGACCGGCATCGGCGCGGCCGATTATGCGATTGCCGTAAACAGCTTCAACAGCCGGCCGTATCCGTACGGCGACAATGTTTGGGACCCGGGTCCGATTCAGGCGGCGCGGCTGGGCCTCGGCGACGGCGCGTATCAAGGCATGAAAACGATGCTGCAGCGCTACCAGGACTACCCGAACGGGCGCACGATCAATACGAACGGCGAGTTTGAGTATATGGGCGTTATTTTGTCGGCGATGAACGAATCGCTGCTGCAAAGCTATAACGATAAAATCCGCGTCTTTCCGGCCGTTCCGGGCGATGCTTCCTTTGCCGGCAAATTTACGTTGCTGGCCAGCGGCGGCTTCCTCGTCAGCTCGGAGAAAGAAAGCGGCGAAATCAAATACGTCGGCGTCAAAAGCCTGTACGGCAAATCTGCGGTTGTTGTCAACCCGTGGAGCGGCCAGCAGGTACAGGTGCGGCGGGCTTCGGACAACGCCATTGTGCTGACTTCGTCGGGCGCGGAGTTTTCTTTTGCTACGACGGCCGGCGCGGTGTACGTGGTGGAGCGGACGGCGAAGCCGCTAAGCTCGTACGCGTATGAGACATTAAGCGGCAGCGCCAATACGACGCTCAAGACGGCGACGTTTAACGGCAAGCAGGTGACGTTGGGCAGCGGCGCACCGTATGCGGGGCCGAAGCCGACGTTTTATTCGGCGGCGGGTTATGGCGGAACCGCGGTGTCGCTGGCGCCCGGCAGCTACAACATTGCGCAGATGCAAGCGGCGGGCATTGCCAACGACGATATTTCTTCGATCCGCGTGCCGGCGGGCGTGACGGTTGTTGCATACGGCGACGGCGATTTTACCGGCCCTTCGTGGACGTTTACCGCCGATAACGCCAATTTGGCCAATACGGGCAACGACAATACGATTTCCTCGCTAAAAATTACCGTGGCTGGCGGCGTGACCCCGACGCCAACCCCGACCCCAACGCCGACGGCGACTCCGACGCCAACGCCGACCCCGGGATCGTCGGGCGTGATTCCCGGCAAGATCGAAGCCGAGTCCTGGGCGGCGATGAGCGGCGTGCAGACGGAAGCGGCAAGCGACACCGGGGGCGGACTGGATGTCGGCTGGATCGACGCCGGTGACTGGATGGATTATGCGGTGACTGTGCAGTCCGCCGGCACATACACGGTTCAGCTTCGCGTTGCGTCGCCGAACGGCGGGCAGCAGCTGCAATTGCGCACGGCTTCGGGAACGGTGTTGGCGACCGTCAACGTGCCGAACACCGGCGGTTGGCAAAATTGGACGACGGTAAGCGGCAGTACAGCTTTGGCCTCAGGACCGCAGACGCTGCGGTTGTATGCGGTGACGACCGGATTTAACGTCAACTGGCTCAGCTTTAGCTCGGGCGCAACCCCGACGCCAACAGCGACACCAACGCCAACGCCGACAGCGACACCGACATCAACCCCAACACCGACCCCAACGCCAAACGTTAATCTGGCATTGAATAAAAGCATTACGGCGGGAAGCTACACCCAGATCTATACGGCAGGCAACGCCAATAACGGCAATCAGGCCGATTACTGGGAAGCGGCGTCAAACGCTTATCCGAACTGGATTCGCGTCGATTTGGGCAGCGCAGCCTCCCTCGATCGCATCGTGCTCAAGCTTCCTGCGTCTTGGGGAACGCGCACCCAGACGTTGTCCGTTTCAGGCAGCAGCGACGATCTGAACTATTCAACGCTGGTTTCATCGGCAACCTACACGTTTAGTCCGGGTTCCAATACCGTAACTATCCCGGTTGCCGCGGCGAATATCCGGTATGTGAAGATCAATGTGACGGCGAACAGCGGCGCAACCGGCGGCCAGTTATCCGAGCTGGAGGTATACGGCAGCACAGGCGGTGGATCAAGCGGCACAGGCTTGACCGGGCAATATTTTGACAATCCCGATTTCACCGCACCGAAGTTGACGCGCATCGATCCGGCGATCCAGTTTGACTGGGGCACAGGTTCGCCCGATGCCGCCATCGCCGCCGATACGTTTTCTGTGCGCTGGACGGGAGCCGTTCAGCCGCAATACGGAGAAACGTACACCTTTTACACCAATACTGACGACGGTGTGCGGCTGTGGGTCAACGGTCAGCTGATCATCGATAAATGGGTGAATCAGGCTCCCAGCGAATGGAGCGGGACGATTGCGCTGGCGGCGGGGCAGAAGATCAGCATTCAACTGGATTATTTTGAAAACGGCGGCGGCGCTGCGGCTTCCTTGTCATGGTCGAGCGCTTCGCAGCCGAAGCAGGTGGTGCCGTCAAGCAGGTTGTTCCCGTAATGCGCGGCAGGGAGTAGGCCCGGCGACGTCGAATAGATGGAAAGCCGGGCTTGGACTCCCGGACACCACGAGTAAAGGAGCGTGTTAGGATGCCGCAAATGATCCCGTTTCTTATGTTCGAAGGGCGAGCAGAGGAAGCGATGCAAGGCTACATGTCCGTATTCCCGGATTCCCGCCTCATTAGCATCAGCCGGTATGGTCCTGAAGGGCCGGGCCCGGAAGGAACGGTGGCGCAAGCTTTTTTTGAACTGAACGGCCAGACGTTGCGATGCTTCGACAGCTTTGTCCAACATGCGTTTACGTTTACACCGTCGATTTCGCTGTTTGTGACGTTTGAACAGGAAGCCGAGCTCGACGAAGCGTTCGCCAAGCTGGCCGAAGGCGGTCAGGTGCTGATGCCGCTGGGCGCGTATCCGTTTAGCCGCCGATATGGCTGGCTGAACGACCGCTTTGGCGTATCCTGGCAGCTGAGTCTCGATTAAGCGCTTTCATTTGGAAGATGATTCGCATAACATCAGCCATAAATGCGGTAATAATGCACACTCCCTGCAGCGCTCTTTTTCTTTATAATGATAACAACGGCACATCTGATACCGGCAGCTTGCGGTGCGGGGCCGTTATCTCCAGACGAAAGGCGGAGCCTACAGCGCTTCAACCTTAACGTGACATCATTTGAGAGAAGAGAGGCGAGTAATCATGAACAGAAGAAGATGGTTGAGGAATTCCGTGTTGACCGCGGCAGCGGCGCTCGCCGTTATGACGTCGGCCACGTCGGCGCTGGCCGGCATCGATATATACGAGAACCCGAACGGACCTTCCGGCTATAGCGTAACCAATACGTTCATCGGCGCTACGAATCATGGGACGACCGCAAACAATGTGATCGTTGATTTCTGGAATTTCACGAACGACAGCAGCGCTTCCCATTCGATTACGTTTACCGTGCTGACTGCGGGCGCTTACGGCGGCTTTACGCTGCAGGACAAAACGACGAACACCGTCGCTTACAGCGCAACCTACGGTACAGGAACAAACACGTACGCATTGACACTTGTTCCGGGCCATAACTATCAGGTGCAGGTGATTCCCTACGGCGGGCCCAGCTACACCTATACGTTTGTCGTGAACTAGGACTGGGACGCACCTTGCGATCATTACTTTCCGGGTTAGCGGCTTGTACAAGCAAAAAAAGCTCGTTTCGCTACACGCTGGCTGCGGCCAAGCTGGGGCGGAGCGGGCTTTTTTTTTAAAAGCGTTTTATCAATAACAGGAAGCAAGACATGCCAGCCGGGCCATGCCCCACTCCCCTCGAACCTTGGAGGGAAGCTCCAGGTCAAGTTTACATGCTCTCCAGCACCTGATCCAAAGCCACATACGTCATCTGCATGCCTTCCTCCATGTTGCTGTGCAGCATGCCGTCGCGGTCCGCCGCGCTCATAAAGGTGGATGTCGCCACCAGCTTCGTCCGGCCATCGCCAAGATCGAACAGCTCCGATTTTTGCAAGGAAACGTGGCCGGGTTCGCCGAGACCGTCAAATTCGAATGTTTGAATCGTCATTTCGGGCGAAACGAGATGGAAGCTGCCATGGAAGCTGAATTCGGCGCCATTCGGGCCGCTTTGCACGAATTTCCAGGAACCGCCGTCGCGCGCATCGAGATGCTCGACACGGTTCGTATAGCCGGGGCCCGTCCACCAGCGCTCCAGCTTGTCCTTTTGCGTCATGGCGGCAAACACCTTGTCGCGCGGCGCGTTAAACACCCGCTCTACGATGATGTTTTGCCCGCCCGGTTCAGCCGTTACTTGTGCTTGATTCATTCTCCTCATCCTCCTGTAAAATCGTGTCCAACAGATCAAACCGGTAATTCCACAATTGCTCAAACTGTGTCAAATAATGGCTTGCGTCGCGTAAAGCGTCGGGGGAAATGCTGATGATTTGCTCCTTTCCGTTTTTGCGTTTGATGATCAGTTTGGCTTTCTCCAGCACGTTCAAGTGCTTGGCTACGGCGGCGAACGACATCTCATAGTTGGCGGCAAGCTGACTAATCGTATGCTGGGCGCGAATCAGCCGCTGCAGGATATCTCTGCGCACCGGGTCGGCCAGCGAGCCGAACAAACCGTCTAAGTAAGGATTATATTCAACCATATGGTTTAATATAGTGGCTGCGAAAGCAATTGTCAAGCCTGTTTGCTGTGTGGTTTGCGCAGCGAAGCTGCAAATCTACTTTTTTGGTATTGGCATATAAATATAATTAATGTATAATTTTGGAACAAAATGGAGGGTGATACATGGCGAATTGGTGGCTGGAAGATCGAATGGGAGGGTTTCATCAAGCGCGTTTCCAACGGGTTACGCCAAGAGATGTCCGGCAGATGCGCTGGACGACTGAGCTGATCTGGAGCAGCGAGCTGGCGGAAAAGTCACGGATGGTTTATAAACTGGTGGATCAGGCGGGGGAGCGCATTCAAGGCGGAATCTCCGTCGCGGATGCCGATGACCACCTGTATATTCATTTGCTGGAGGCGGCGCCGCACAATCGTCGCGGGGCTGATCCCGCTCGCACCTTCGTCAACGTGGCCCGGCTGCTGATCGCTTTTGCCGGCGAGTTGTCGAATAAATACGGCTGCGAGGGATTTCTCGCTTTAACGCCAAAAACGAATCTTGCGTCGTATTATCGCGAGAATTTCCAGGCTTTTGACCTGCCACGGCGAAAAATGGGTATCGACGGTGTTGTAACGAATCACTGGATTCGGGTATACTATTATTGAGAGGATGTGGTTCGATTGAGTCGTAAAATATTGATAGGACAACCACACAAAGTCACAGTCGGAACGCAGGACTCGCAAGAGGCTCCAGGCATGGACCCCAGCGGCGTACTGACGATCCCCGATGGTCACACCCCGGAATCGAAAGCAGCAATGTCCGACTATATACGCAAACGCAAGAGCGGCGAAATCGACGCTCTGCGCTCCTAGCATCCGCGCCCGCGGGTGCTTTTTTTTGCCCCGTGTCCTTATTCCTTCCCGCAAATTCCGTAAAAAAACAGGTGCAGCATGCCGTCCAGAAACTTTTCCATATCGAGGCTCTGTTGGGCCATGCTCAGCATCAGCTCGTATTGGCTCATGTACATGCGCATCAGCGCCAGCACGCTTTCCGTCGAAACCTGCTCGGAAATTTCGCCGCTTGATTTCCCTTCCTCAATCATCCGCATGGTCAGAGGGAGGGATTTTTGCGCATATTGCTCCTCCAGATAATGTTTCAATTCCTGATCGGACAACAGCAGCTCGCGGATCAGCCGCGGCGGGAACTCCTTGAGCACTTCATTTTTCTGAAACAAAATGTATTCGATTTTCTCCTTCAGCGAATGCCCTTCGTTCATATATGTCTCGAAATCGCGGATTGCGCCGTCGATGTAGCTTTTGAACACCTCGCGCAGCAACCCCTCCTTGCTGCCGAAGTAGTTATACAGCGTCACCTGCGACACATGGGCTGCCTTGGCGATATCGGCGATGCGAATCCGCTCGGGACCGGAGGCGTGCAGCAGCTCCAGCGTCGTCGTTTTGATTTTTTCCTTAATCAACTGGGCTCTTTTCTCAAATCCGTTCATGTCAATTCCCCTAACTGTAGGTGCTGGATGAAAAATATGAAATAAAATTTATGATATATTTCATAAAATCATTGACGGAAAAACGCCGCGGGTATATTATAACATATGAAATATAGGAGTGATAATATTTCATTTCTTTAATCCATTGGAGGTGCCGGCATGCTGACGGTGCATCAGTTGACGAAACGTTTTTCAAACGGGAAAGGGATTTTCGACATTTCGTTTACGGTGAACAAGGGCGAGGTATTCGGGTTTCTCGGACCGAACGGGGCGGGGAAATCGACCACGATTCGGCACATCATGGGATTTATGAAGCCGGACGGCGGCTTTGTGCAGGTAAAGGGCCTCGATACGTGGCGGGAGCAGGGCAAGGTGCAAGCCAGCATCGGCTATTTGCCGGGGGAGATCGCCTTTATCGAAGGGATGACCGGCCAATCGTTTCTCGGTTTCATGGCGGCGATGCAAGGCGTCCGCGATTTGCGCAAGCGCGACCAGCTGATCGAGCGGCTGCAATTCGACGTGCGCACCCCGATCCGCAAAATGTCCAAGGGCATGAAGCAAAAGGTCGGCATCGTCGCCGCCTTCATGCACGACCCGGCCGTCATTATTTTGGACGAACCGACTTCGGGACTGGACCCGTTGATGCAAAAAGTGTTTATCGAGCTGGTGCTGGAGGAAAAAGCCCGCGGCACGACGTTCCTGATGTCGTCGCACAGCTTCCCCGAGATCGAGCGGACATGCGACCGCGCGGCGATCATTAAAGACGGCCGGCTGGTTGCCGTCAACGATATTCACGAGCTGCAATCGCTGCAGCGCAAGCTGTTTGAAGTGACGTTCGCGGACGCCGCTTCCGCGCAGCGCTTCGCGGCCAATGCCGCGGGTCTGGCGATCGAATCGCACAAGGAGCGGAGCGTGCGTGTCGCCGTGCAGGGCAACTACGAGGCGTTCGTGCAGGAAACGGCCAAATACAAGGTGCGCAATATCGATGTGTTCACGCAAAACCTGGAGGACATTTTCATGAATTATTATGACCGGGAGGGGACGATTCGATGAATGCCACGTTGTATGTGCAGATGATGAAGGTCAACCTGAAAGGTTTTTTGAATTATGCGTTGGGTTCGGCTTTTTATATTTTGCTGATGTTCTGGCTGTATCCGAGCATGGCTTCGAATGCCAAGGCGATCGACGAACTGGTGCAGGCGATGCCGGAGGGCGTCGGGCGAGCGTTTGCGCTGACCGGCTTTGATAGCGCCGAAGCGTTCATTTCCGGGGAATATTATGGTTTGATTCTCGTGCTGATTCTCGCGATCGTCTGCGTGCAGCTGTCGACGCAGTTGATGGCGAAGCTGGTCGATCAAGGCGCAATGGCGTATTTGCTGGCGACACCGACGACGCGGGGCAAGGTGGCCGGAGCGCAAGCGGCGGTGCTGGTCAGCGGCTTGCTGCTGATCATGGCAGTGACGACGTTGGCTGGCTTGGCGGGCGACGCCTGGTTTTTGGACGGGAAATTCGCGTTCGACACGACGCGGTTTTTGCAAATGAACGCGGCGGCGTTCCTGCTGTTTTTTGCCGTCGGCGGCATCTCCTTCCTTGTGTCGGCCTGCTCGAACGACGAGAAGAAGGCGCGCGGCATTTCCGGCCTGATCACGTTTGGTTTTTTCAGCTTCGATCTGCTCGGCAAGCTGAGCGAGAACATCGATTGGATGCGCGATATCTCGATTTTTTCCTTGTATCGGCCTGCGGATATCGTCAATGGAACGGCCCGATTGGCGCCGGCGTTTGCGCTGCTGTTTGCGATCGGTTTAGTCGCTTTTGCAGTGGCGGTCGTGTGGTTTCGCAAGCGCGATTTGCCGCTGTAGTGTAATTTTTCATTAAAAAAAGATCCGGGGCATCCTTTGCGGGTGCTCCTTTTTGGCGTTTGGCGCGCCTCGCGTATTTTTGGACATGAACGGGGTAACAGACGACCTCGCGGCTTGTGAACGCTTCCATTTATAATGACTAGGAAAGAAGTTCCAATTATAAAGGAGGACTATTATGGTAAAAAGAAAACGGGCGATGACGCTGCTCACGGCAGCGCTTCTGCTGGTTCAGCTTCCGCTGGCGGGCACGGCGTGGGCCGATTCGAATTTGGCGCTGGGCAAGCCGGCGGCAGCCAGCAGCATCGCGCAAAGCTTCGGACCGGCGCTGTCGAACGACGGCAGCGACGGCACCTATTGGGAGAGCGCCAACAATGCGTTCCCGCAATGGATTCGCTATGATTTGGGCGCACCGTCCAATCTCAGCCAACTGGTGCTCAAGCTGCCGAATATCGCGGCGTGGGCGACGCGGACGCAAACGATTGCCATCGCCGTCAGCACCGACGATGCCAGCTACACGCCAATCATCGGGCCCACCGGTTATACGTTTAACCCGGCCGCGGCCAATACGGTGACTGTTCCCGTGACGGCGTCAGGGGTGCGTTACGTCAAGCTGACGTTCTCGGGCAATACCGGCTGGCCCGCCGGGCAGTTGGCCGAGCTGGAAGCAATCGGCAATCCTGCGGCGACGCCGACGCCAACGCCAACGCCAACGCCAAGCGGCATCTATGAGGCCGAGTCCGCCGCCTTGTCGGGCGGAGCCACAATGAACACCGACCACAGCGGTTACTCGGGGGCCGGTTTTGTCGACGGCTATTGGACGCAAGGCGCCACCACGCAATTTACGGTTAACGCCGCTGCCGCAGGCACCTATGCCGTCACGCTCAAATACGGCAACGCTTCGGGCGGCGCGAAGACGCTCAGCATGTATGTCAACGGCAATAAGATCAAGCAGACGACGCTGGGCAATTTGGCCAATTGGGATACCTGGTCGACCCAGCCGGAAACGTTGACGCTAAACGCCGGCAATAACACGATTGCGTACAAATATGATACCGGCGATTCGGGCAACGTCAATCTGGATCAGATTTCGTTGGCGTATACGGGCGCGACCCCGACGCCAACACCAACGGCGACGCCAACCCCGACACCAACGCCGACCCCGACACCAACGCCAACACCGACACCGACAGCAACGCCAACACCAACATCGACGCCGACCCCAACGCCAACAGCGACCCCAACCCCGGCGCCGACGGCCAGTTATGAAGCCGAAGTGGCGGCTCTGACGAACGGCGCCAAGGTGAACACCGATCACGCCGGCTATACGGGCAGCGGTTTTGTCGACGGCTACTGGGTGCAGGGCGCAACGACAACGTTTACCGTCAACGCGGCAGCGGCGGGCAACTATACGGTGAAGCTGAAATACGGCAATGCCACCGGCAGCGCCCAAACGGTCAGCATTTACGTCAACGGAGCGAAAATCCGCCAGACCACGCTGGCCAACCTGGCCAATTGGGACACTTGGTCGACGCAAAGCGAATTGCTGGCGCTCAGCGGCGGCAGCAACACGATCGCTTACCAATATGACGCCGGCGATTCCGGCAACGTCAATCTGGACAACATTGCCGTCTCCGCCGCGGGTCCAACCCCGACCCCGACGCCCACACCGGCTCCAACAGCGGATAATTCGGTGAATGCAGCGGCTATTTTCCACGATCAGGGCAATGTGTACGACAGCGCGCCGGAGCCGTCCGCTGCGCAAAGCATTACGCTCAAGGTGCGTGTTGCCAAAGGCGATATTACGAGCGCCAACATCAAATATTACGACACCGCAGACAGCGGCTTTCACTGGATTCCGCTCACCTTGGCGTCCGCGGACGCCACCGGGGCATACGAATACTGGCAGGGAACGGTTCCGGCCGGCAGCTCGCGCAAGTATTACCGCTTCCAGATCAACGACGGCAGCGCAACCGTGTGGTACAACGCCGCCGGGGCATCGTTGACGGAGCCGTCGACTGGCGATTTTTATATCGTTCCCGGCTTTAAAACCCCGGATTGGATGAAAAACGGCGTGATGTATCAAATTTTCCCCGATCGCTTTTACGACGGCGACAGCAGCAACAATGTCGCCACCGGCCAATATTCGTATGCCGGCACGCCGACCGAGCAAAAGCCATGGGGCAGCTCGCCATACGCCGACGGCGGGTTTACGAACAATCTTGTCTTTTTCGGCGGCGATTTGAAGGGGATCGATGCGAAGCTTGGCTATTTGAAGAACACGTTGGGCGCGAATATTTTGTACCTGAACCCGATTTTCAAGTCGCCCAGCAATCACAAATACGATACGCAGGACTATATGACCGTCGATCCGGCTTTTGGCTCCAACGCTTACCTGCAAACGCTGATCTCCGATATTCACAACACGGCCAACGGCCCGAAAGGTTATCTGGTGCTGGACGGCGTGTTCAACCATACCGGCGATGCGAACATCTGGTTTGACCGCTACAACAATTACGCCAGCACCGGAGCTTACGAGTCGACAAGCAGCCCGTGGTTCGGCTATTACAACTTCCAGGGCTGGCCAAATGCGTATTCGACGTTTTTCGGGTATTCGTCGCTGCCGAAGCTGAATTACGGGGCCAGCGGCTCGGCGGTGCGCGGCGCGATCTACAACAACTCGAGTTCCATCGCCAAAACGTACCTGTCCGCCCCTTACGGCATCGACGGCTGGCGTCTGGATGCGCCGCAATATGCCGACGCGAACGGCGGCAACGGCAGCAATGCGACAAACCATCAAATCTGGTCGGAGTTCCGCACGGCGGTCAAATCGGTCAACTCGAACGCGTTGATTCTCGGCGAATATTGGGAGAATGCCAACCCGTGGACGGCCGAAGGCAATCAGTGGGACAGCGCAATCAATTTCGACGGCTTTACCCAGCCGGTTTCGCAGTGGATTACGGGCAAGGACATCAACAACAATCCGGCTTCGCTGACGGTCAGCCAATTCGACGCCAAGCTGCGCAGCGCGCGGACGAACTATCCGGCCAACGTGCAGCAGGCGATGAGCAACCATTTGTCCAACCATGACATCACCCGGTTCGGCACACGCGCAGGCGGCGATCTGAGCAAAACGCAGCTGGCGCTTATCTTCCAGATGACCTATGTCGGCACGCCGACGATTTATTATGGCGACGAATACGGCATGTTGGGCGGAGCGGACCCGGACGACCGCCGCACTTTCGACTGGAGCCAGGGCACAACGGGCAATCCGGCCGTCGCGCTGACGCAGAAGCTGATCGCGATTCGCAGCGCGTATCCGGCCTTGCGCACGGGGTCCTTTATGACGTTGCTTACCGACGACAGCAATCAAATTTACGCTTACGGCCGTTTCGACAGTACGAACCGCATCGCCGTGGCGCTGAACAATGATCCGGTTGGCCATACGGTCACTGTGCCGGTTGCTAAGCTGAGCGTCACGAACGGCAGCGTGCTGACCGACAAGCTTACGGGCGCAACGTATACGGTCGTCGGCGGCAATGTAACAGTGACGGTCCCGGCGCATGGCGGCGTAATTTTGGCCCAGTAGTTTTTTGGAAACGAATGGCAAAAGGCTTTGGCCTGGCGCGGTATATGCACGATACTGGAAGTAGATTTTGTCGGATTTCGCGATAAAATTTACTTCTTTTTTTTGTATCGTCGCTGTTTCCCGGCAACGAGCGGATGCAAAGACGCTGCCGAGCTTCGTGTGCTGGTTCGCTTATTTTTGTTTATACCGTGTTCATCGTAGGCGAGTTTTTTTTCGTGATTTCAGCAAAATTCAGGGGTGGATGCAGCTGCCCGGCCATTTTTGATTTTCCCGCACAACCGCTATAATGGAAATAAAAAGTACTCAGGAAAGGAACGTCACTGTGGACATCTTTATGGCTGTGCTCATTTTGCTTGCGCTTATCGGCATCTCTAACGTCGTCAATCGCATGATTCCGTTCGTCCCGGTGCCGCTCATTCAAATTGCACTTGGCAGTTTGCTGGCCGTCGCGCCGCTTGGGGTGCACCTGCCGCTGGCGCCGGAGCTGTTTTTCGTCCTGTTCATCGCCCCGCTGCTGTACAACGACGGCAAACATACGCCGCGCGACGAACTGTGGCGGCTGCGCGCGCCGATTTTGCTGATGGCGGTTGGTCTGGTGTTTGTGACGGTTTTCGTGGTCGGTTATGCGATTCACTGGCTGATCCCGTCGATTCCGCTGCCGGTGGCGTTTGGGTTAGCGGCGATTTTATCCCCGACCGATGCGGTTGCGGTCAGCTCGTTGGCCGGCCGGATTCATCTGCCGCGCAGCTTGAAGCGCTTGCTCGAAGGCGAGGCGCTGATGAACGACGCTTCGGGCCTCGTCGCCTTCAAATTCGCCATCGCCGCGGCGGTGACCGGCGTGTTCTCGCTGTCGCAGGCTACGTTAAGCTTCGTGCTGATTTCCGTCGGCGGCTTGCTCGTCGGAGCCGTGCTGGCGCTCTTGATCACCGGCCTGCGGGCGCTGCTGCGGCGCTTTGGCATGGAGGATGAAACGATGCACATGCTGCTGCAAATTTTGACTCCGTTCATCCTGTACCTGATCGCCGAGGAGTTGGGCATGTCCGGCATTCTCGCCGCCGTCGCCGGCGGGATCGTCCATGCGATCGAAAGCGACCGCTGGGGTCTGGCGACGCCGAAGCTGCAAACGATGTCGTCGAATACGTGGTCGGTGATTCTTTTTGTCCTCAACGGTCTGGTGTTCGTCATTCTCGGGCTGCAAATTCCCGCCGTGTCGCGGACGATTTTGTCCGACCCGCATTTCAACAACTATGAGGTGCTGGGTTATGCCGCGGCGATTTTCGCCATGCTGATGGTGCTGCGCTTTCTCTGGTCGCTGGTGTTTACCCGCGCGGGCCGGCTGTTCGGCCGGGAGCGGCGCGAGCAGGCGAGCCTGAAAATTCTCGTCATGGCCTCGATTTCCGGTGTGCGCGGTGCCGTGACGTTGGCGGGCGCGTTCTCCATCCCGCTTGTGCTGGAGGGCGGCGGCTTGTTTCCCGAGCGCGACCTGATGATCTTCCTTGCCGCGGCGGTGATTTTATTGTCGCTGCTGACGGCGAGCGTGCTGCTGCCGCTGCTGTCGCGGCGCAAGAAGGCCGGCGATGAAGCCGAGAAGCTGCGCGTGCAGCGCACGGTGCAGGTTCAGGTGATGGAGGCGGCGGTGAACGCCGTGTACCGCCAGTCCGAGCCGGACAATGAGGGAGCCGTCTCGGCGGTTATTGCCGATTACAAGCGCTGGATGCAGCAGATCGGCACAAGTCCGACGGCGCGCGACACCCGGCGGCGCGGGTTTCGCGGCTATTGCGAGAAAGAGACCGGGCTGCGCCTGATGGCGCTGGGCGCGGAGCGCGAATGCGTGCGCGGCTTGCTCGACAAGGGGGAAATCAATCGCGAGCTGGCGAACCAATTCGCCTACACGCTCGATCAGATCGAGCTGGTGCTGGTGAACCGCGTGCACGTCTGGGCCGTCTTCGTCAAAGCGTTGTGGCACCGGCTGCGCGCGCGCTTCGGCAGCGGGCCGCTGCAGGCGATGGGCGCGATGTCCGGCGTCGATTTCGACCTGCTGCGCAAGGTGAAAATCGAAAGCTGCCACGCTGCGATCAACACCCTGAGCCGCCAATGCTGCCAGGACAACGAAACCGAAACGAACCGGCTTGTCGGCTATTACAAAAGCGTGCTCGAACGCCTGCAGCACTTCACGCCGGCCAATCGCCGCAAAAACGAACGGTTCGACGAGCAAAAGAAAGAGCTGCACGGGGTAGCGATCCAGGCCGAACGCAACGAGGTGCAAACCTTGTACGAAAAAGGAGCGATCACCCGCGACCTGGCCGGCGAGTTGCGGCGGATGATTGGCCTGCGCGAAGCGCAAATGCTGGAGCAGGGAGAGTTGGCCTAGAACGGCCGGCACAACGCCGCAGAACAGATCAGGTTGGCAGAAAAAAGTATGGAACCGAAGGGGTTGTTTCACGTAGAATGATAGATAGGAGCTGACGACGGATTTGGCTGAGGAGGGAGCGCCCATGGCGCAGCGAACGAAGCAAAGACGTGGCAGCCGCTGGTTCGACGGTTTTTTCGGCGAGCTGCTGTTTGAAGGGCTGCTGCAAGGCCTCGGCCGTTTGCTTGCAGCCGCGGTGCGGCTGCTCACTCATTGGCATTAACCGCCGCCGACATTCGCCCGGCTTAAACGCGAAAGCAAAGAAAGGAGGCAGGCCGCTTGGAAATCAGCGTGGATCTCTCGTTTATCGTCTTGCTGCTCGGTTTGGGCGGCCTGCTGTTGGGCTGCAGCTTCGGGATGGCCGCGAACGTTCGGCCAATCCTGCACCGCGAGGACGCGGTTTGTCTGCTGCCGCCCAAGCGTCCGGCTGCGGGCCGGCAGCGCCGCCGGGCGGACGCGCTGCACTGGATCCGCCGCAAGCTGCCCGGACGCCGCAGCGGCCGGAGCGGGCAAGATGAACCGTCTCCCCACTTATTGTGCAACTTGACCAAGTTCACGAATAAGAGGAGGAACCTTGTCTATGACTTCGATTTTACAACCCATTACCAATGCGCTCCATCTGGCGCTTGTCGGCTTGCATGATGTCTCTTCCGATTGGGGCGTCGCGCTGATCGTGTTAACGATTGCGCTTCGCATGTTGTTGTTTGTGTTGAATTTGCGGACGGCCCGCCAGCAGGTGCGGCAGTTGAAAATGCGCCCGGAGCTGGAGCGGCTGCGCACTGCGCACAGCGGCGACAACACCGCGCTGTTGCAGGAAACGGCCAAACTTTACGGCAAATACGGGGTCAAGCCGATGGCGATGCTGACCACCACGCTGATTCAGGCGCCGCTGTTCCTCGGCATGTACCGCTTGTTTGCGCAAAGCGGCTCGACGATGACCAGCCATTTGATTCCGTGGGTAGCGACGTTGGGCCAATTTGACCCGCTGCATATCGTTCCCGTTTTTTATGCGCTGATCATGCTGGTCAGCATGCTGGTGCCGCTCGTGCCGGATATGGCGGTCGTCGGCTCAACGCTGCAGCGCTTTGGCCTGCCGCTTGCGATGATGGGCGTCATGGCGTTCGTCATGTGGGGCGCTCCGGTCGCCGTCGGCATGTACAGCGCAACGAATGCGCTGTTTGCCATCGCCGAGCGCGGTTTCTACCGGACGCCGCTTGGCCGCAAATGGCTGCTGCAAGGCATGCCCGCCGCCGCGGCCGGCTGAACCGCGTAAAACGCCCAAAGCCCGTCGCCCCCGTCATCTTGTGCGATGATCGAGGCGGCGGGCTTTTTTTGCCCGAAATGCTGTCGGAATTATGGCTGCAGCCGTTCGGCCAATGTGCGCAACTTCGCTTCCACCGAGCCGGGAATGCCCTCATGGCCGAAGTAGCGGTGAACGGAGATGTCCTTGGAGCAGGTCAAGTGATTGTACACGGCAAAAACGGTGGACGGCGGCGTAATGTCGTCGACCAGACCGATGCTGATCCACGTATGGCAGGCGATCCGCGGCGCCAGATTCATGATGTCGACATAGCTGAGCGTCCGCTGGGCCTGCGCTTCCAGTTCGGCTCCGCTGTTGCGCCGGAAAAATTCGTTCAGCTCGTGATAAGGCCCGTTTGGCGCGATGTCGATCGCCCGTTCGAAATGCGCCAGGTACGGATAATCGGCGCAAGCGACGCGCGGAATGTCCGATAGCGCCGCCGCGGCGAGCGCCAGCGCTCCGCCCTGGCTGCCGCCAACCACGCCGATGCGCGCCGGATCGACGGCGCTCAGCGAGGCCAGCGCCTCAACCGCGCGCACCGCGTCCATATAGACCGCGCGGTAGTAATATTCCTCGGGCGCGAGGATGCCCTTGGTCATCCAGCCCGCGGCATGACCGTTGGATGAGGCGATATTGTCGACGCTGCCTCCGTGCTGGCCGCGAACGAACATTTGCAAGCTGGCGTAGCCATGCAGCGCCCAATTGACCGTATCGTGCACATTGCCTTCGAACGCCCAGTTGTAGCCGTGGAACAGCACCAGCCCCGGATGCGGGCCGTCGCCGACCGGCAGCGCCAGCCAGCCTTCGATGCGCGCATGGGCGAAACCGGAATAACGCATCCGGTAGACGCGCGCTCCTTTAACCGGGTACGCATACGGTTCCAGCTCCACTTCCAGCGGCACAGCGCGCAGTTGCGCCAGCGCCTTGTCCCAATAATCGCCGAAATCCGGCTGCCGCGTCAGCGCCGGGCGGTACGTCCGCAGCTGCTCCAGCGGCAGGTCATACGGTTGATTCGCCATGTTTTGCCACACTCCACTAAAAACGTTTTCTGATGGCGTTTGCCAATCCCCATCTTACCATGAAACACGGCTGCGCAGCAGGGATTATTCGGGAAATAGGTTGAAAGTTCGCCCAGCCCCGTTATAATCGAAGTAGGGAGGGGATGGCGATGCTTTTGTCCAACGAGCAAAAGCGGCTGATGCTTGAGGTGCTGCGCAAGGAAAAACGGCGGCTGTTCTCCAGGCACAAGGGCAAGCTGCTCGACCGAACGATTGCCGACCTCGCGCAGATGCTGCGCAATGAGGCGGTCAACGATAACAACAGGCGTACGTAAGGAGGCCCCGATGCCGGAGGACTGGAATTTGTTCGAGCGCAAGCTTGGCGGCGAGACGATGATGATTTTCATGAACACCGCGCTGAAGGACCGGGCGCCGATCGCCGGATTTTCGCAGATGATCGCCGTTGTGTTCAACATGTACAGCCTCTGGGATGCGTGCGGCCACTCCAGCAAAAACGCGCAGGAGCTGTTCTACAAGCTGGAGGAGCGCTTGATGCGCCGGTCGAAGGAGGCCGATCTGGCCGTCTACGCCGGAAGAATATCGCTGGAGAACAAGATGGAGCTGATTTTTTACGCCCGGGACGGCGGCGGGTTGGAGGAGCGGCTTAAGGCGGCGATGGCTGATTTTCCCGAATTTCGCTGGTATACGTCGGCGCGGGAGGATTTGGAGTGGAGCTTTTACTTGCAGGATATGTATCCGACGCGGCTGGAGGAGCAGTGGATGCGCAATGCCAAAATCGCGTTCGCTTTGCACCGTCATGGCGACCGCCCGGAGGTGGCGCGCGAGGTCGAGCATTGGCTGCATTTTGCCGACGCCGGGCAGCGGGACGAGGTTGCCCATAAAGCGCTTGGGCTTGGCTACCAGGTAAGCGCCTTCAAATACGATGCTTCCCGTTCGGCGCTGCCCTACGTGCTGCAACTGACCAAGCGGCATGCGCTCGATCTGGCGATGGTCAACGAAGTGACGCAGGAGCTGTATACGCTGGCGGCCGAGGCGGGCGGCGCATACGACGGCTGGGGCACGCGCCTCAAGCTGCGGCGGCTGGTGCGCCTGCGCTTTGCGCTCAGAAGCTGGTGGGCCCGGAAAGCGGTGCGGGTCGGCGCGGCTGTGCTTTTGGCGGCAATTGCAGGATTTCTGATATGGTTTCTTACATGATTAACGAGTATAATACATAGTATGGATTGTACATTTTTGATGATAAAAGGGGATGAGTGTTCATGCAAAGAACGGTCACGGCGGCTGCGCAAGGCAGCTTCGCACATGTGTTGCAAACGTTCGCCATTTCGTTGCTTGTATCGTTTCTCGGCACGCTGATTGGGGCTTTGGTGATCCCGGCGTCGCTCGTCATGTTGTTCATCGTCGCCGAAGTGGCGATGCTGATCGCGGCGGTTGTCGTACGGATGCGCGGCAAGCATATCGGCTACGGCTTCCTGTATTCGTTTACGGCGATTACCGGGGTGACGTTGTATCCGGTCATTATGGCGTACGGCAGCCAAATCGGCGCGAATGTCGTATCCGGCGCGTTTCTGGCGACGACGCTGATTTTTGGCGGACTGGCGTTCTACGCCCACCGCTCGCAGCGCGATTTCAGCTATCTGGGCGGCTTTCTGTTTGCAGCGACAATTGGCCTGATCGTGATGGGGCTGTTGTCCATGTTCGTCAGCTTCGGCTCGACGATGACAATTGTCTGGTCGATGATCGGCATTCTGATTTTCAGCGGCTGGGTGCTGTATGATGTGTCCCAATACCGCGAAGGCGTGGAGCCGGAGGAAGTGCCGCTCGCCGCGCTGAATATTTTTCTGGATTTCATCAACTTGTTTCTGTATATTCTTCGCTTTCTGGCGGCGATTCTCGGCGGCAACCGCAACTAGGCCGTCCCGCTTGTCAAGCTTTTGCCGGATGTGAACCGAGGGACCGTTCGAGCCGCCGATCTGGCGCCCCGGACGGTCCTTTTACTATTGGACAGAAACCCCGCTTAAGCTGCACTCAAGCCTCAAAATAAATCTCATCCCCGCGAAAGGTCCGGTTGATTTCCAGCAGCGTGTGCATCACCTGCATCAACTCAGCATGGCTCAGCCGTATGGCCGTGCCGGCAACTTCCGCTTCCCCCGTTTCTCCCGCGTCTTGCAGTGTCACCTCGACGACTTGGCTGGCCGCTTCCATTTGAATTTCCAGACGGCTTGTTTTCAGCATGCTTTTCCACATGTTCCATATCTCCTCTCTAGTTCCGATGCTCTAGTATATGCAGAAAAAAAAAGATTAGAAGCTTGATAGCTTCCAATCTTTTGCGGTCCGGTAGTGAGTGTCGGCTCCGGTGATTTCTGCCGGGCCCGGGCGAGCTCGCGTTTGCGTGCGGTGGTTTGCTGATGCTGGCGCGCAAACCGGCTGCGCTTCCGCTTGCGTTTGGTCAGCACCAGCTTGATCGCTTTCCTGCGCCATCGTTGATATGACGTGCTGCCGTAGCTCGCAGGCTGCTTGCCGCGTCCGCCGCTTCGGGCTGATGTACCCGCTTGGGCAGCGGGGTTGCTTGCCGCCGCGGACTTGCTGGATGCGCTCGAACCAAGCCAATATCTGATGCTGCACAAAATCGATCGCTTTGCCGTCCAGCGGCTCCGCGCCGAACACGTAGCGCGTTGCGTGCAGCCGGCCTTGCGACTGCTCTTCGATCGCCTCGACCCAAAACGGATCTTCCACAAACATCGTCAACTTTATCTGGCCATTTCCTCTGAAAACATCTGGCGACGGATATCCCGAGGGGGAGGGATACGACACGAGCTAGCGAGCGCTCCGTGCATCTGGACTATCAACCGACCGTGTTTTTACGTTGTCTTTATTATAAAATCGTTGCCGGGCCAAGACAATAGCCGCTTTGCCAAAACTGGCACGATTTGCCGCACCCGCACATACAATTTAAAGAACCTATGCGGCAAAGGGGAGTGGGCCTATGGCAGCTTGCAATACGTGGAGTTACAAAGGAGTGACCGCTACCGTGTTCAGGGCGCTGCAAAACGCCGGGAAAAAGCAAGGCTTTTTGATTCCGAGCGCAGCAACGGGGAAATTCGCCATCACGGTGGCCGGGATGAACGTCGGATTTCAGTATGCCTGGGATCAGGGCAGCAGTACGCTGCTGCTGCAATGCGTGACCAAGCCGATGCTGCTCGGCTGCGGAACGATCAAGTCGTTTGCCGATAAAATCGTCGCCGAAAGCGGCGGGCAGCCGGGTTAGGAGCGGTTGCGGCTGGTGGAGGGCAAAGGGCCGGCGGCTGGCGGTTGCCGGGGGTGATGCGGTCTGGGCCGGTAACGAGTTGCCGGCCGATGGGTATGGCGTGAGGGCGAGAAGAGGGTGTGGCGGTTGTCGGCGGTGATGCGGTCTGGTCCGATGCCGGGTTGCTGGGCGGTGGGCGTGGCGGGATGGCGAGATGAGGGTGTGCGTCTGCGCGTACGCAAAGGGCTGACCGCCGCCGTGTGCGGCAGGCACCGCGCTTAGGGGCGTGACGCCGTGCGGCAAACGGTTGCTGATCAGGCGCGGATTCGGCGCGAGCGCGGCTGTGTGCCGCCATCAGGCGACAGGTGGCCGGCTGACACAGCACGGACATGGGCACGGGGCCAAGTTTGTCCAGTGCGGAAAAGATCCGTGTGCGAGGGATAAGGCTGGGCGCTGCGGCGCGTTCAGGAGGCTGAGTAGCGCTCGACTTTTTCCATATGCGGTGACTAGGCGCGGCGCGCATGCGCTCAGTCGCTATGAACTGGCTGGCGGACAACGCCAGGCGGATGTTCTGCCGTTTCTTCTTGTTTAGGCCGGTGCAGAGCTGGCTACAATAGGGAGGAAGGGCGGTGAATGCAAGGTATGTCCAAAGGCGATGAAATCGTCAAGCTGATTGCCGAGCGGGTGGTCACGTATTTGGAGACGCCCCGCGAGGAGCGGCATCAGGCGCGCGTCAGCCACCGCGAGCATCGCGAAGCGTGGCAGACGCGCTGGTTCGGGCAGCTGCCGCTGGCGGCACGCATGTTGCTTGAACAAACGCGCGGCAAAAAAGGAACACCTCCGAATGGCGGCTAAGTGCCGACCCGACGGAGGTGTTTCTTTTGGTTATGGTGGCTGCTGAAAGGTTTTTCGGCAGCCACACGGCCGGCACTGTGCGCCGGAAGTTGCGCGCGGTGCGGGAGAGGGGTATGGCGTCAAGGCATCAGGGCAATGGCATCATGACGTTACGGATAAAAGCCGCCTTTGCTCAGCGCGTCCTGCAGTCGAATGTACCGAGGGCCGGCTTGGTCGAGCACCAGATAAGGTTCGTTCGCTCCGGCCTTGCGGTAGCCGGTGACGGCCAGCGGCATGGTCACGCGGCCGTTGTACAGCTCCGCAACGTAAGTCAGCCGCGGATTGTTGTCGAGCGCCGACTTGAGCTCCGGCAAGCTGTGCACGGCGAGCGGCTTGCCCTCGATCCACGGCAGCCGGTCGTAGGGATCAAACGCCGGCAACCGTCGTTCGTCGATCGTTCCGCCGGACAACGTAGCTTGCGGCTTGTCCACCACCGCTGCTTCTTCGGCAGGCTCGGCAGTCAGCGGCAGCAGCTCGCCTGTTTTTGCGTCGAGGAAATATGTTTGTTCGCCGATGCCGATTTTCCACAAAGCGGCCAAAGCATGATAATACAAGCGTTGTTTGCTGATCGATTGGTCGTGAATAAACCCGGCGTACGAGGCGTTCCGGGGAATGAGTTCCTGCTGCACCAAGGAACGGTACAGCGTGGCGTAGCTGAACAGCGGGCTGTCGCCGGTGCCGTATTCGGTCAGGCGGTAGCCGCCGTTCTCCGCGGCATGGACGACCATATAGCCGACTTCTTTGCCTTCATTATACAGCAGCACGACCCAGCCGTGCGTGCCCGGGCCAAGCGGATAGCTGTTCCAGATCGCTTGGGCCCAGCTTTCAAAGCCGCGTTCTTGCGCAAGCGCGGCTTTCCAGCCCTCGACGGCGCTGTCGAGCGCCGTCGCCGCGGGCTCGCCCGCGCTCCGCTGCGCGGCGCGGGCCGCCCCGGCAGCGCCACCTGCGGGCGCTGCCGTTGGCGTCGGAGGCTGCTGCTGTGTGCCAGCATCAGCAGCCTCCGACGGGGCTGCCGCCGCCTGCACGGAGGCGGCGGTCAGCATAACGGCGCCGCGCACAGGCGCCGCAGCCGTTGCCGCAGCCGCCCGGCTGGGCTGCGGCTTGTCCTTGCGCGCCGCCGCTTTTGGCGCGCGCGCTGTACCGCCCGGCGCTGCCGAGGCGGTGGGCCCGGTGGCCGCCGGGCGCAGGCCCGTGTCCGGGTTCGGCCACGAGCCGGCCTGCGGGCGGCCGGAGGCCGGGGGCTGCGCAGCGCCGGCAGCTTCGGCGACCGGGGCCGAAGCTTGCTTGTACAGCGCAGCCAGCATGCTTGTCCAGTGCCGTCCGCCTTCTGGCGCGGCACTGCCGGGCGGCGCCAGCCCGTACAGGGCGGCACATATGACACAAGCCGCAATCCAGGCTTGTTTTCGATTCATCATGATCACCTGCCACGTATCAGTGTATGCTAACATTGTAATACGTATGTCCTGAAAAGAATGTTAGAACGTGTTGCGGCAAATTTGAGAGGTTTTAGCGACTCGCGTCAGTTCCTGGGAGCGCGCGCGGCGCTTAAGTGGAACATTCCGCAATTGATGACAGAAACGGCGATGCGCGGCTTGTACTGCCAGTCGATTTCCTGCAGTCGGTTGCGGCATTGGGCCTCGATCTGCGGCCGCTGCTCGGGCTCCGCGCCCAGCAGCAGCCCGTCGTAATACGCTTCGACACGTCGCAGCTCGAACAGATGCTGCTCGTTGGCTTCGGCGGCCCAGCTATGGTCGTAGCGGGCGACGATCCGTTCGAGATGGGCTTCCAGTTCGTTCATCGCTTTGTGCAGCGGGATCAGATCCGGCAAAATATGCAGGTTCGCCGGCAGCTTCGGCGATAAGCTTTTCGTCAGCAGTTGCTTGTGAAAATGCTCGCGAATCTCGCCGGTGTTCAACTGCATCGCCAGCGAATGAATTTCGCTGCGCTTGCGGTCGCACGCCAGTTCTACTTTATAATTAACGCAAAACCACGTATCGTAAACAAGCGTCGTGCGCGGCGTAGAAGGGAAGAGGAACGGCTCCTCGAACAAACGGACAAAACGCCCTTTTTGCAACACGATGTCAAAAAGCTGCTCCAGCCGTCGGCTGCCCAGCGTCACCTCGTCGCGCGGTACGCGGGTCGCCACGGTCGTCGGTACAAAACCGAAGTAGCGGCCGAGAATGCTTTCGGCTCCGCCTGCGGCTGGCCCTGTTCCGTACGCTGCGCCGCCCGATTGCTGCGCTATTCCAGTGCCGTTCGCCGCCGCGGTTGCCGCTCCCGCCCCGTACCGCTGTGTCGCACCCGGCTCGCCGGGGCTTTCTATGCCCATGCCTGCTGCCCCGGCATCCGCGCCGCCTATGCCTTGTCCCGTCTGCCCAGCGCCGCCGCCGCCGTTCGCGCCCGCCGCAGGGCGCCTATCCGCGCCTGCCTGCACTGCGCCGTCCCAGGCAGATTGCCTTGTACCTTGTCTGCCCGAATCCGCTTGCGCCGCGTCAGCTCCGTCACCCGCGCCGCTCGCCTGCACACCCGCGCCCCAGACTCTTACGCTTGTTGCGTCCGCACCGCCTTTGCCCGGCCCCGTCTGCCCGTTTGCGTTCCCACCGCCGCTGCCGTCCACCGCGTCTTGCCCGTCCGCCGCCGCCGCTCCGTCTACCTCGCTTCGGCCTTCCGCATTAATCGCCCTGTGGCCCTGCCCCACCGCCGCGCCGCCCTGCACCACTGCCCCTACGCCTTGCGTCCCTGCTACTAGCTCGGTCCCCACCGCCCCTACACCCTGCATCCCTGCCACCGGCCCGGCCCCTGCCTCACCCTGCGCCCCTGCACCTCCCACCGCTTGCCCCGCTGCGCCCAGCCCGCCAGCACCGCTGCGCCCGTTCCGTCCGCCCGCCGCTTTGCCCGCCTGCGCCTCGGCTTCATGCGCCTCCGGGTCGAAGACAAGCGTATACGTCATCGTTTCCGCCGGAGCGCCCGTCCGCTCGACGAAGCTCCAATAATACGGCCGGCCGGTCATTTCCCGGTCGGCTTCCGGCGACAGCTTGACCGTGACGCTGGCCGGTGTTTTTTCCACGACCGTGCAGCCGTACGCCTCCAGAAACCGCATCACAAACGTATGAATACTGCGTTTATTCATGGCCGCACCTCAACGTTTTGTCCGTACGCTCCGTTCAAAATCGCGCCAATCGCCGGCCGCTCCGTCTGCTCCTGATCGACCTCGGAGCGCGCCTGGCTGAATACGTGGCCCAATTCGTCGAGCCGCCGGCGAATCGCTTCGCCGCTGCCGCCTTCCATGACGATGCGCAGCAGCGACGATTCCAGTGAACCTTTTTGCTCAATCCGCTCCAAAATCGTATCCAATTCCCCGATCACCGACTCAAACATATTGATTTTCTCATGCAGCAGCGAAAGGATATGCTCTTCGATCGTGCCAACGGTCGACAGGTTGTAAATGTTGACGTCATGCTCCTGGCCAAGCCGGTGCACGCGCCCGATTCGCTGCTCGACGCGCATCGGGTTCCACGGTAGATCAAAATTGATCATATGGTGGCAAAACTGCAGGTTGATGCCCTCGCCCCCGGCTTCGGTGGCGACGAGCACCTGGGCCCGGCTTTTGAATAGGTCCATCATCCAGTCTTTTTTGCCGCGGTTCATCCCGCCCCGGTAGGGGACGGCGGAAATTTTGCGCTGCTTCAAATAATTGAGCAAATATTCCTGCGACGCCCGGTATTCGGTAAAAATAATCACTTTCTCGTTCAGCGATTCGACGAGTTCCATGACCTTTTCCGCCTTGGTGTTGGCGGTGATGCTGCGGATCAGCTCGACCAGCTCCCAGATTTTCGCCCGCAGGGGGGAGTCTTCGGCCGTTTTCTTGAACAAGTTGACCAGCGTAATAAAAACGGCGTCGCGCGAGCTGCACACCTCGCGCTGCAATGTGAGCAGCGACAGCATGCTGGTCAGATCGCCTGCGCTTTCGCGGTAGCGCGAGCGCACGAAATCGGTGACGCCGTCGTAGAGCGCCTGCTCCTCGGGGGAGAGCGTCAGCGGGATATTTTTGACCACACGTTTGGTGAATTGCAGCCCGCCGTCGCTGCGCCGGTTGCGGATCATCACTTTGGCGAGCTCCTGCTGGAGCTGGTCTTCATTTTTCACGATGCGCTTGCCGACGACGAAATTCGTTTTGAAGCTGCTTTGTCCGCCGAGCTGGCCCGGCTTGAGCAAGGTGATCAGGTTGTACAGCTCTTTAAGATCGTTTTGCACCGGGGTGGCGGTCAGCAGCAGGCAATATTTTTTGCGCAGCTCGTTGACGAACTGGTAGTTGGTTGTTTTTTTGTTTTTCAGCTTGTGGGCTTCGTCGATGATCAACATGTCGTATTCGATGTTCGTGACGATATCTTTGTGCGGGTCGCGTTTGGCCGTATCCATCGAGGCGACGACGATGTCGCATTGCTCCCACATGTACGCTTTTTTTTGCGCGGCGGCGGGAATGCCGAACTTTTGATTCAGCTCGCGCACCCATTGCAGGACAAGCGAAGCCGGCACGAGAATCAGCGTTTTGCGGACGAGCCCGCGCACCATGTATTCCTTGAGCACCAGCCCGGCTTCAATCGTTTTGCCCAGGCCAACCTCGTCGGCGAGAATCGCCCGCCCGCGCATTTCGCTGAGCACGCGTCGCGCCGTATCGAGCTGATGCGGCATGGGCGTCAAACCGCGCAGGTGCGCAAGGCATTGCAGTTCGTCAAAGCTGGCGATCAGCCGCGATTCCTCGGCTTCATAGGCAAGCTGATACAGCGTCCAGTCGTCCCACGGACCGCCGCTGCCAAGCCGGGCGCTGAATTGCTGGAACCATTCCCGGTCGATATGCATATGCAGATGATCATGAATCGGACGGATATTCTCCTGCTGTTCGTTCTGACGCATGGGAGCCTCCTCGTGATCTGGGTTGGTGGAGCGGTGGCGATAGGCCGGCGAAGCTTCACGCACAGGAAAAAAACGCCGCTGCACGCGGCGAAGCGCCGTCGGCCGGGCTTGGCAGGCCGGAAGACAGCGGCAAAAGCTTATTGGTTAGTATGTCCAAAACAAGGGCGTTCATAACTTTTTCCAGTCGTTTGTGGTATGATAGATGAAGTTTGCAAGCCGGGACGGCCGTCAGCAGGGCCGGGCAAGCCGGGGGAAAGGATGAAAACGGTTATGGCATCATGGCGATTTTTGCACACGGGAGACCGCTCTCCCGCCGAAAATATGGCGATTGACGAAGCGATTCTGACCGCGCACAGCGAAGGTTTGGTGCCGCCGACGGTGCGGTTTTACGGCTGGGAGCCGGCGACGTTGTCCATTGGCTATTTTCAAAAGATTGCCGAAATCGACTTCGCAGCGGTGCGCGCCGAGGGCGTCGGTTTTGTGCGCCGTCCGACCGGCGGGCGGGCCGTGCTCCACGACAAGGAGCTGACGTACAGCATCATCGTCTCGGAGACGCATCCGGGCATTCCCAAAAGCGTGACCGACGCTTACCGCGTGCTGAGTGAAGGGCTGCTGCGCGGGTTTCGCGCGTTGGGGCTGGGGGCGGAGATGGTCAATTTGGCTTCGGAAGAGGAAAAAGCGAAATACGCCTCGGCCGGTTCGGCCGCCTGCTTCGACTCGCCTTCGTGGTACGAGTTGGTCGTCGAAGGCCGCAAGGTGGCAGGCAGCGCCCAGGTGCGGCAAAAGGACGTCGTGCTGCAGCACGGCTCGATTTTGCTCGATATGGACACGGATCAATTGTTCCGGCTGCTGCGCTTCGACAACGCGCGGACTGCGGAGCGGCTGAAAGCGAGCTTCAAGCAAAAGGCGGTGGCGATCAACGAACTGCTGCGCGCCCAAGGCAAAGCGCCGGTGACGCTGGTCGACGTGGAAACGGCGTTCCGCCGGGAAATTCCCGCCGGGCTTGGCATTGAGCTGGTCGAAGGCACGTTGACCGATTTTGAAAACGAATTGGTGCAGCAGCTTGTGCGCGAGAAATACGGCACGGATGAGTGGAACTTGCGCCGCTAAGGCGAGCAAGGCAGCTTTGGTGTTGCGGTGCTGCGGCAGCATACTGGCGGTCGTTACCGCCCCGGACCTCCCGTGGTCAAGCGTCTGCTTGGGCCAAGTGGATTGACGGACGGGCTGGCTGTCAGTAGCGAGTGGCCTGCCGCAGCTCGACTGTAACCTTGACTGTAAACGGCATCTTGGGAAAAACGTTATCTAACCAGGTTTTCCGTTCAAAGCTGCTTTTAGTATATAATCGATATTTGCCGCCGTAGCCAACAGGGTCGACGTGCATGCTTTGCATGCTGTCCAACAGGCTGGTTAATTGCTTTTCCATATAATCGGAAAGGTCCTCCTCGGCTTCCTTAAGCTGGCTTTCGCTGAAATGGCTTTGATTCGATGCATCTGTAATTTCAGCTTTCATCTTCGTAGAAATGAACAGTTTGTTGCTTCTGAATGTGGTTTTTGTGTGCTGCTCCAGCAACTGGTACGAACGTTTGGAGGTTGTAATTGTCGTTGGCTTGAGTTTTCTGTTTTGCAGCATTTGCAGCATGGCGGTTTCTCTTGAAGTAAGTTTTCCTACCAGCTTGTCCTCGTTGAACAAGGCCAGTTCCGCTTGCTGCAGTCCCGCCTCTTTGGGGTCGGGTATAATGTACATGGCGTAAGGCGTTTTGTCCGGTTCGGAAGCGTAGCTGAAAAATTCATATAAATAAATCGGCAGAACTTCGTAGGTATCGGAGCCAGCTTGCGAAAACATATTGACCAGATAATCGGAGGAGGATTCGGTTACCTTCGGTTGAAGCTGCAGCACCTTATCAGGAGAACCTTTCGTAATCGCGATCCAGGACGTGATCCGGAACTGCTCGCGGCGCATAAAAACATCCAGATACGGATTAAGTCCTTGTTTGGAAATTTCCTCGGAAAATAAAATGATTTGACATTGACCGAAATTGAGGTCTTTGGAATTTTTTCGCTTCATTTCAAATAAAGCTTCGCCGATATCTCTTCCGCTCGCTTGTAGTATATAATTTGGATTTTTGTCGCCGCCGCCTCCGCTGGAGGAAAGCGCGCCGAATCGTCCGGGAATCGCCGACAACGCGTATACCCGAACGCCTTTCTCCGATTTATCGACGCCAATGGCCGTCACGAAGGTAGTGTGGTTAATTTGCTTGATATTGCTGCAGCTCGCCAGCAGGTTGGACAGCACGAGCACCAGCATCGCGAAAACGGATTTTCTCATTGACGATTTCCCTTCCTCAGCGTCGTCAAGTAAAGACACATCGGGATGATGACGATAACGAGCAGGTCTGTATAGCCGAACAGGACAACTCCTTTCTGCACAGTAATTCTTGAGCCTGTCAGCAGGATGAGTCCCGATACCAACACGCCGCCCACAAGCAAAGTAATTTTCGAAAAACGAATGCCGATCGTCTTGCATAAAGCAAACAACCCCATCCGCAATAGAAACGGTACGGTCCCTACAAACGTCAGAGTCCAAAGCAAGATGCCAAAAAAGATCATGCGGTCGATAATAAAGTTTTCAACGCGAACGCTGTTGATGATGTATTGGGATAAATGTACGAATTTTTGGGCGGTGTGGATGCCGAAAATGCCAATCCCCAGCATTTGCATATAACATTCATAGCTGGCACACACCAGAACGATGACTGCCGCTGCGTGAAAGCTGATCCGCATTTGCTGCTTGTCGCCTGCATTAATCAAAGGAATCGCTGCAAGCGGCGAGAACATAAACAGCAGATTGGCAGCGGCGATATCGATGCGTTGCAGCTCTTGCATCGAATAAGAGGGGAGCACATAATTCCAGTGGATATTCCTGAAGCCGATCAATGAGATAATGACATAGATCGGGGCCGAGACCAGCATCATCAGATGGGCATACCGGGCGTGAGATTCAATGGGCAGCAGGCTCATTGTCACTGTTATTATCAGAAACAGGCAGAGGGGTGATTTTTCGGACCCATACATCAATGTTTTGGAGATGAAGTCGGCGGAGGAAATATTGTACCAGATCACGGTTTCGAGCAGTGCCAGCCCCAGAAGCAGATAAACGATTTTTAGCATCCAGGGCCGAAGAGAGTCTTCACAAACCTGAAGCAAAGAGGCTGCGCCTCTTTGTACACATACCCTTTGAGTGCAATACAATCCTGCAAGCAGGATGGATACTACAGGCATGGCAAACCACATGCTGTTTCTGCCCACATGAAATAAAATGCCAGACATCAAGGCATCAATCGTTAGCGGCGATATACAGATGAATAAGATAAATGGATAATAAGCGGAAAAGCTTGGAGTGGTCTTCACAACTGCTGCTCCTTGAATTTTGTCCGGCGTTTTGAGCGAAATAACGTTAATTTCTTTGGCAGAATCACGAAAGTGTCTTGAAGCAGCTTGCGCCACTCGGATGTTGTAACCGGGGCAAGATAAGGCACCCCCCAGGAGTTCAGGTGACTTACATGCAGCATGAGCAGTCCGCTTCCAAGAATCAAGCCGAACAAGCCGAAGGGAACTGTGACGATAACTAATAGATAGCTGTAAATGCGCAGCCCGATTCCGATGCTTTGATTGGGAGCCGTGTAGCTGCCAATCGCGGTTGCGGCTGTTACAATGATCATGATATTGCTGATCAAGTGGGATTGAGCAGCCGCTGTGCCGATAATGAGACCGCCGACAATCGTAGCCGTGCCGCCGACAATTTTGGGCAGACGAACGGTTGCTTCGTTGATAAACTCCATCAAGATCATCATGATGATGACCTCGACGTAAACCGGATAAGGAACCCCTTCCCGACTGGCCGCAATGGCCAGCATGAACTGAATGCGAATAACATTTTGATTATACGAGGTTAAGGCGATATACAGACTGGGCAGCAATACGGAAACCATCATTCCCGTTATTCGAATGAATCGAAAGAAGCTTCCGGTGATTGCCGGGAAATAGTAATCGTCAGGAGTCTGGCACAATGCGATAAAGGTCGTTGGCAAAACGAGGCCAATCGGCGTACCGTCCATCAGAATCAGAATGCGGCCCTCGATAACCGCAGGAGTCGCTTTGTCCGGACGTTCGGTGCTTTGATATACGGGGAATAACGAAAAGCGCATCCAGCTATCGGATAACAACGTGACGAGCTGAGAAGTGTCCATGACCAGGTCTGCATGAATCGCGTTCAGCCGACTCGTCAAATCTTCGACCAGATGAGAGTAAGCGCCGTTGTTCAGATAGATCATATAGGTTTTGATTCTGGAGGTGGTACCGACGGAAAACTGCTGTATAACCAGATTTTCGTTTGCGATCCTGCGGCGAACCATCGCCAGATTCTGATCGATATTCTCGATAAAGGCGTCTTTGGGACCTGTTAGCGATAGCTCGGTATCAGGGCCGCTTTGGCTCCGATCACTCCATTGCAGCAAATCAAATGCAAACGCGGACCCCAATTCCTGCGAAATCCAAACAACATTGCCTTTGAATAAATAGCCGCAAATCACATCCAGTTGCTTGGCAATTTCCAGCCCGGATCTTTTGATATCGAACAGCAAATATTCATGATTTAGTGGATCGGCGAAATATTGATTCAGCGGTCGTTTGATCGATTCTTCAAGCCTCTCGGTATCTGTAATGCTGGATAGATAAATAATCGCCTCTTCACCGTTGTTTTCTTGTCCAAACGGATAGATGAGCAGGTCGGGGGGCGAATGCAAATAGGTTTTGAGTTCATCTGTCGTGTTCAGAAGAAGTGCCTCCAATCTGAAATGGGCTACTAAAAAGTATTTCCACGAACATCCATGTACATGCATGACGTGCTCGCTGCCGACTTTCAGGATTGGAGGGGAGGGGGGCCACCAGCTTTATTAGCGAAAGGTCGCTTCAAACGCCGTTTGCAAGCGGCGCGTCACAATGCCGGGTTCGCCGCTGCCAATCGGCTGACCGTCAATGCGGACGATGGGTGTCACCTCGACGGTTGTGCCGGTGATGAACACCTCTTCCGCTTCGCGCAGTTCGTCGAGGCCAAACGCCTCCTCGCGTACCTGGATGCCAAGTCCGCGCGCCAGCTCCAGCACGACGGCGCGCGTAATGCCGTGCAGGATCAAGTGATTGGCGGGATGGGTGCGCAGCACGCCGTCCGATATGATCATGACATTTGAGGCGCTGCATTCCGTCACCGTGCCGCTCCGGTGCAGCACGACTTCCTGCACGCCGTGGTCTTGCGCCGTCTGCTTGGCCAGCACATTGGGCAGCAGGTTGAGCGTCTTGAGGTCGCAGCGCAGCCAGCGGATATCTTCGTGCGTCACCGCGCTGATGCCGGTTTCCATGGTGAGTTTGGGACGGACGACTTCGGAGCAATAGGCCATCAGCACGCTTGCGGCGCCTGCGGGAAACGGGTGCGAGCGGACCGCTTCGCCCCTGGTGATTTGCATGTACAGCGTGCCTTCGGCAAGACGGCTTTCTGCGGTCAACCGCTCGAGAATATCGTCGATTTCGGCCAGCGGGCAAGGCAGCGGCAAACGCACCTCGCGCGCGCTGTGCTCCAGCCGGCGCATGTGGGCTGCTTTTTCATACAGCTTCCCGCCGTAAATCCGAAACACTTCGTAGACACCGTCGCCAAAATAATACCCGCGGTCATCCGGCGAGACGCGCACCTCGTCTTTGGGCATGAAACGGTCCTTGAAATAATACAACGTGAATCTCCTCCTTTGCCAGCGGTTGTCCGATCTGGTACCAGCGTATCAAAGGACGGCGACGCCGTCAAAAGCGGCTGCTTGCCGGACGCGGCGCGGGGACGCAACACTGTCGGCCGGCTGATGCCGGGAAGTCGCGGAGCGGCGAAGCGCCGGGCCAAGGGAGGGCAACCGGGGAGCCGCAGGCGTCGTGAAGGGCTTTTTTTCACGGTCCTACATGCATGAAAATTTGCTTGGGACTTTGGGCGGAATTTGTGGAAAATGTCGGTTTCCCTCAAAATACGCATTTGAAATAGAGAGCATTTCGGAGAAAATAACAGATAAATACGGGAAAACTCGTCCCAATCGCCGATTTTGCTTTTTGGCTCATTCGATGCACAACATGTAGTATTGTATAATAAAATCCTTATACTATATGTTGTGATTTTACATATTTTTCTTATAGCCAGATATGATGTCCGGCAGGCAGTTGAATCCTATTAGGAGGGTGTTGTGGTTGAAGACGATGCAGCTTAAGAAGAAATTGGATGGGTTAAGCGAGAAGATTTTTTTGGACCGTTATGCGTTGAAAAATGCGGACACGAGCGGAGCGAAGGTGGGCGACACGGTGTTGGTGCTGACCAAGGACGACCCGAAGTTCCCGGCCAAAGAAGTCGGCGAAATCATCAGCCGCGACGGCCATACCGTCAAGGTCAGAACGCGCAGCGGCGAAGTGGTGGAATCCCCCGTCGAGAAGCTGACTTTGAACGTGGAGAAAACGCCTGAGGAAATGTGGGACCGTCTGGCCGGCGCCATGGCTTCCGTCGAAGCGACGCCGGAGAAGAAGAAGGAATGGACCGAGAAGTTCCGCTATATTCTCGACGACTGGAAGCTGGTTCCGGGCGGCCGGATCGCCGCGGGAGCCGATGCCAGCGACGAGCTGACGTTGTTCAACTGCTACGTGATTCCGTCTCCGCACGACAGCCGCGGCGGCATTATGAGCACGCTTAGCGAAATGACCGAGATCATGTCCCGCGGGGGCGGTGTCGGCATCAACCTGTCTTCGCTGCGTCCGCGCCGCTCCGTGGTGAAGGGTGTAAACGGCTCCTCCAGCGGCGCCGTATCCTGGGGCGGATTGTTCAGCTACACAACCGGTCTGATCGAGCAGGGAGGCAGCCGCCGCGGCGCGCTGATGCTGATGATCAACGACTGGCATCCCGATCTGCTTGACTTTATTACCGTCAAGTCGACGATGGGCCAAATTACGAATGCCAATCTGTCCGTTTGCGTCAGCAACGGCTTTATGAAAGCGGTTAAGGAAGATCTGGAGTGGGAGCTTGTGTTCCCGGACACGACTGATCCTGAATATAACGACAAATGGGACGGCAGCCTCGACGCCTGGAAGCAGCTCGGCAAAGCCGTCAAATCCTACCGCACCGTGCGCGCGCGCGACGTGTGGCACACGATCATCGAATCGGCGTGGAAATCGGCCGAGCCGGGTGTCGTGTTTATGGAATACTACAACCAGATGTCGAACAGCTGGTATTTCAATCCGATCATTTGCACGAATCCGTGCGGCGAGCAAGGGCTGCCGGCTTGGGGCGTCTGCAACTTGTCGGCGATCAACCTGTCGAAGTTTTACGACGCCGAGAAGCACGATGTCGACTGGGAGGATTTGGCCCGCGTCGTTCGTTATTCCGTGCGTTTCCTCGACAACGTCATCGACAAAACGCCGTACCATTTCGAAGAGAATCGTGTGAACCAACAGGGCGAACGCCGCGTTGGACTTGGCTCGATGGGCCTCGCCGAACTGATGATCAAGCTGCGCATTCGCTATGGCAGCAAGGAATCTTTGGACTTCCTCGACCGTTTGTACGGATTTATGGCTAAAGAAGCGTATCTCGCCTCCGCGGACATCGCCGGCGAGAAGGGTTCATTCGATCATTTTATTGCCGACAAGTTCCTGCAAAGCGGCTTTATGCGCAACATGACCCAGGTGTACCCGGAAGTTGGCGCGGCCGTTCAGAAGAAAGGCATGCGCAACGTAACGGTCATCACCCAAGCGCCTACGGGCAGCACGGGCACGATGGTCGGCACGTCGACTGGCATCGAGCCGTATTTTGCCTTCGAATATTTCCGTCAAAGCCGTCTGGGCTTCGACAAGCAATACGTGCCAATCGCGCAGGAGTGGAAGGATCAGCACCCCGATCAGGAGCTGCCGGACTATTTCGTCACCGCGATGTCGCTGACGGCCGAGGATCATATCCGCGCGCAAGCCGCGATCCAAGCGTGGGTGGACAGCTCGATCTCCAAGACGGCGAACTGCCCGGCCGATTTTACAGTCGAAGAGACGAAGCAGCTGTACGAATTGGCGTTTGATCTCGGTTGCAAAGGCGTGACGATCTACCGCGACGGCAGCCGCGACGTGCAGGTGCTCAGCACCAGCGACAAGAAGGAAGAGAAAGCCGCAGAAGCTCCGGCGGCAGTGCAAGCAGCAGCGCCGTCCGAGGCGCCGGCGGCCGAAGCGAGTGACGACGACGCGGGTTTGACAAGCCTGTCGAACAAGCTGGCCGTCAACGTCGACGCCAAAACCGAGCAGGTTTTCGATAAGCAATACAAACGCCGTCCGCAAATTTTGCGCGGGGCTACGTATAAAGTCAACACGCCGTTTGGCATGGCCTACATCACGATCAACGATATGGACGGCACGCCAAGCGAAATTTTCCTCAACGTAGGCAAAGCGGGCTCCGACGTGTTTGCGATGTCCGAAGCTTTGGGCCGCGTCTGTTCGTTGTTCCTGCGCTACGGCGACCATGGCGACAAGGTGAAGCTGCTGGTCAAACATCTTAAAGGCATCGGCGGCTCCGGCGCAATCGGCTTCGGCACAAACCGCGTCGAATCGATCGCCGACGCCGTTGCCAAAGCATTGGAGCAGCATGCCGAAGTGATGAACGAAGCCGACGACGCGCAGAACTACGTCACCGCAACCAGCGAAGTGCTCGACACACCGGCTGCTTCGGTTGCCGCAGTTTCGCCAACCGGCGCTGACGTTCATACCGACGGCCACAGCCACGCCGACCATGCTCGCCCGGCTTCCAAGGACCTGTGCCCGTCCTGCGGCTCCGCGTCGCTGATTAACAGCGAAGGCTGCAAGAACTGTGCGAATTGCGGGTATAGCCGGTGTTCGTGATGAGCAGTTTCCATAAACAAAGCATAGATTTTGTGGTTCGTTAAATATAATGAAAAAATAATCAAAATAAGTGAAAAAAATTGCTCATAAATAATGTTAACCACTTGAGTATACAATTTGAGTGCATAATTATGCACGATATATTGTTGCTAAGTGGTTTTTGTTTGGTATATCATTTTTATGAGGCAGGATGTGTTGCAATATGAAAGTCGATAAGTCTTTAAGCAGACCAATACCTTTTTCAGACGAAAATCTAAAGAGTTATTTAAAATGATTTGCTGTCGCGAATAAGGCGTTTAATATTTTCCATGTTTATAAAGGCTCTTCTTGATTCGGAGTAGACACTGGTAAGTTGGGCGAGTATGAGACCTGACGTTTAATGGGGCAGAATCATGCTCATGTAGGTGGATGTTATGCAGTTTGTGAGCAGAGAAAAGTTTGTTTGGGAGTCAAACTTGTCGGTAAAGTGGCGAATTTCCTTTGGCATTGTTCTCTTTGCGGGCATGTGGGCAGGGATACTTTATCTCATATGGTTGTTCCAGTAAGGAGTAATAGGGTGCGACAAACGACCGGAATAAGGGGGATACATTTTTCATGAGAGAGGGGGGGACAGGTATGTATGAACTACGAAAAGACACACTTACTCAAGTGCTACGTCGCTTTGATCGTAGACCTAGAGGAGAGCGCTGGGCAAATGCTGAGAAAGATGTGGACATGGTGTTCGTTAATCGGTTCCGCATTTCAGATTTCTTCATCCGGTTATTTGAGACGTTCGATCCTTCGGTGCATGTGACGAATTCGATGGAAGATTTTCGGCAGTCGCTGAAAGCGTGGAACGAGGCGTATTCCGATGCGGTTCTGAATGAAGCTGATTTGCTGGGGAAATTTTACATTGTTATCGGGAATGGGCGGGTGGTTGCGAATCCAGAGTTGCATTTGGGAGGTGTTGTGTCCCAGCGTGGAAACGCGCCGGAGGTGAGATTTCTTCAAGCCTTCGACCAGCGTAAATTTCATTATCCGCTATTCGCCGAGGAGCATCTTGCCGGCATATTGGCCTGGCACAACGAGGTTCAAGGGTTGGAGCTAACAATCGATGTGTTAAGGCAAGGGGCCGAAGATGTACATCATGCGATATTCTCGAATGCGGCTAAAATGCATGCAGCACTCGTAGAGGCTCTCAAGAATTTTCTAGGGGCGATGCCCTTCGACGAGTTTAAAGCGAGGGTAGAGTGGATCTTCTTGCTGCTTGTAGAGCTTCGGGCTTCGGAAATATGGCTCGCTGAGGTGGTCGGCGCTCTGGATTCAATAAAACGACAAGTGTTGTGTGAATACGGCTTGGCGCGGCTGGAGCGGGAGCAGGATGCGGATATGTTGACGAGCTTTGGGTATTTGAACAGACTGACCTATATCCGTCACGAATTGGAGGGAATGGATATTATGAATCCCCCGCCAGATTCTCTCGTGGTGGCTTACAATCCAAAAGCTTATGAGGACCAGAATTCGTTCGAAACTGCAGAGGTATGGGGACATTTTTATAGGGAATTTGATTTCGGCTTCAGTATCAAGCGGCTTCTGAAGGAGTCAGACTTCGTTCTGGATCAACTGTTGCCATATTTACCGCCGGCGGAGGTGGCAGTTTGTGTGTCAGCGAAGATATCCCCGTACTTTCGATTCAAGCTTGCAGAATATTTTGACGGCAGACCTTCCGCAATTCCGGCGTTTGCTTTTGTGGAGATTGCGCCAATCCTGACGCTGTCACTGTTGGAGATGAATCTGCCTCGCGGCGATGCAAAAGTCGAAGGGGATGTGGAGGTGAGGCACTTTTTCCCGGAGGCGATCGATTGGTTGATGGGTCGTTTTCAAGATCAGGATGAGGAGATGGCGTTCCAGTTTTTGCAAGAATTCTACTTATACTTGACGAAACAGGTGAGGCTTGCAACCTCCATGCATTCGGGATTGGCGCAACGAGAGAAGCGAGGAATGTTGGAAGCGGTGCGGGCGGGCGTAATGCGGCGACTAGCTGATGCCGTTCGGAGGGAATCTGCCAGACTCGATGCGCTGACCGCGTTGTTGGCGAATGGGAAGCATGACGACGATTTCACACGTTATGATATGCTGACGCAGCTGTCGCGAGAGCAGGCCGGGTTCGACAACGGGCTAATAGATCTGTTGATTGGCCACATGCGCGAGTGGATGGAGACCTCGAAATTTTATTCGACGTTCTTCCAGGTGGAGGGCTTCGACAATCTCCAGCATGCGTTTGATCGGATGCCGGAGGAGCGTTTCGCACGTGAGGTGTTGTCTTACAATTGGGATGCTCTCATCGGTGTGGCGGGACCAGACAGTTATCTGGTTGAACGGAAGGCACGCTGTTATTTGGGACTACTGGCGAAGTACGGGAAGAGCGGATCTCACGAGCAAAATGTCGCCGCGGCCGCGACCTATGTGTTGTCCCAGGTTTCGACGTTGAAGCGTGGCGTGGGGGAGCGGAGTCCCTTATCTTGGGAGGAAATGATTACTGATACGTTTGTGGCTTTAGAGCCGCGTATGAGTGAAAGCTTAGAGGACGTGCTTTGGAGTCAGGTGCTCGATGTGCTTATCCGACGTGGCGAGGCGGAAGCGGCTGATTTCCTATTTACGGTGGAGGAGCGATTGTCATTCTCCGAAGCGGTCATGTGGAACAAGGCATTTCCTTCGCTGGCCGTTGACTCAGATTTGTTGAAGCCGATGAGTGTGGAGGATGTGAGTCTCGGCCTCGGCATGGCGGAGCGAGAAGCGTTGTTTCTGTTGCGGAATGGGTATGCGTCGGAGGGATTGCTTTATATTCAATATCTTCGTAAGCTTGGGTCTGAACGGCCAGATCTTAAGCGGGAACGCGGCGAATTATGGAAGGCGCTCGAGCTGGAAGGGTTACTTGGGGAAAAACGGATTGACGAAGCCGCAGCGCTGGAAAGGCGGATGGAGCACCGGGATGCGGCGAGGGAAGGACTGATCCGTTATTTACAGGGCGATTACTCGGGGGCGGCCGTTTTATTCGAACGGCATCTGGCTGAGAAGCCGTCTTCCCTATATGTGGTGGTGAATTACGCGGCGGCGCTTATAATGCTGGAGCGGTATGACGAGGCGATTCGCAGGTGCGAGCCGCTACTTGCAGAGCATCCAGAGGAATGTCTACTGCATGCCAATCTGGCCTGCGCTTATGCGCCGAGCAATAAGGGAAAGGCATTCTATTATTATTTTATGGCGCAATCGTTCGAGCCCGATTACACGCCGGCACAGCTCGGAGTACTCGAAAGTTTGAGAGGCATCTTGGAGGAGCTTCTTCCAGAGCTACTTGATCGCGTGCACGACGGCAGGGAGAAGCAGGAAGTACTTGGTCGGTTGTCCCTATCCATGCAGCGTAGCGCATTGCACTTGAACGATCTGGCAATTCCTGATGCAGAGATGAAGCTGCTACGAGTGATCAACCACGCCATTCAACAGCAGCTGGAGCATCCGACCAAGCTCGAAGGGATGTCGGAGACGGATTTAAGCGATTGGATTACGATGCTGTGCCGGATGGCGTTGCCTGCGACATTTCCCTGGGAATCGATCGTCATGGAGCGGGAAGCGCCGCAAGGATATGCGGTGTCGCGTTCTGGAGAGCTGGATTTCTTCGTTTATCGGTCCGGGGACCGCTACGAAAACATTGCCACTGGGGAGAACAAGGAGTGGTCGCCGCAGCGGTATGTCGGACAGCTAAAGCAGTTGCTTGGGTATATGCGAAACGAGGGAGGATGCGGGTTTACCATCATTTTTAATAAAGGGTCTTCGCTGGATACGGTGTTGCAAGGGAGAAGGGGAGTTCTGGAAGAAGCGTTCAAGCGGGATGACGACTTGAAGCCATTTGGGCGGGTCGGTCCGATCTTTGACATGGAGCTGTTGGAGTCGCAGTTCAAGCATGTGCTGCTGACAAAGCATCGACATCCAGAAGAAGAGGGGGCAGTGTTCCGAGTGTATCATTTCGTGGTAAACGGGTATCGCGCGGAGCATAAGCAGGCGGCTCGGTCGGCGCGAGGGAAATAAGGCCATCACCTCATCCGCATACAAGAAAAACAACCCGCCAAGCGTGGGTTTGCCGTCGCTCAAATTCCATGAGCAAATAGCGGCTAAACACGACGGCCATATGGCTAATCAGCCTATCAAAGGAACGGCTCTGAAACTCGGTTCCTAGTTTCAAATAGCTTTTGGTTGCTTTAAAGAACGTCTCAATGCTCCACCGTATGCCATAAATGCAGACAATCTCGTTCGGTTCTAAAGCAAGATCTGTGCTGAGAATGGCTATCTATTCTCGCCGCTTATTGCTGTTCTGAACAAAGGGGAGTCAACGGACATGCCGCATGAAGTCTGGACAACTACAGAACTCCAAATGGAAATTTGCTTGTTCTTAGGCAGGATTCGGTAAAGTTCACTCCGCGTCAGAGGTTGTCCTTCGAACCCATAGCGCTGTTGACCATCCCGATAATGGCGAGTCCTTCAGCTGCTAGTTCTCGAATGGGTAGTATCTGAGTAAACCAACCAGTTCCGCCTTCTTACTGCGATTGAATTGCAAGGTAGAATCGTTGATGATGAACACTTTTACACGTTTGGCTGAGGTAAGCGAAGCAAACTGCCGAACTACCGTCAGGCTGAGCGAATGAAGAAAAGCGTGCTATGTAAAACCGGGATGATTCAAGAAAAGGTAGACTACATCTTGGCCAAGCAATGAAACGCCGCGTCTACACTCTAGCAGTCGAAACCAACTCTTACCCTCAAAAACAGGCGAGAAAAGCAATTGATAGACAACGAGTGCAGAGGGCCAAACGACTTTCGAATCCCGACTTCGCGAAGCAGTTTACCGATCTTCAGGGAAGTGAGTACAGACGAAAAACGGGACTGGTCAGACAGGAATGATGGTGTACCATAGATTTACACACCTTTCTTTGTTTGCATGGTTGCTGGACACTTCCATGATATCAAACAAAGAAGGCTTTTTTGAAAATATTGGGAAAAAATGGGCTAAAGTCTCGCGGCCGTAAGGGGGTTACGCTAAGCAGCAGCTGCGAAAGTTGAGTTATTATCACCGATCATGTGGATCACATGGATCTAGGTGACTATAATTTTGATGATTATGTCGGTCGTTGCTGGAGAGGCAAGAAATTTATTTAATTTCAATTGGAAACGCATCTATTGCATTTTTATCGTCAGACTTTATTTTCTGGAGCGACTCATGAAAAAACTAATCGATTTCTTATTGAGAATCTACTTTACACCAAGAACTGTAAAGTTTTTGAAAGAGGTCATTACTTTTATATCAAAGTTGAAAACATCGAATTCAGGATACTTTTCACTAAATTTCCAACTGGAAAAGTATATGACCTGTACACATCATGAGAGCCTGATTGAAAGATTTCAATCACAAGACCTGATTTTTAATACGCAATCCCCGTTTGAAATTAATGAATATTTTTCAATTCGGTACAAAAAATTAGAGCGCTGGATTAAGATAGTTCCAGAATATGAGGACTTGAAGCAAGTTTATGATACTTTAAAAAGCGAAACACTTGCTTCTTATCAGCTTATCGTACAACAATTGGAAACGTTAAAGCTTACTCAAGAGAAATATCAAGACAAGATAAAACTTTTCTTTTCTGATTTAGAAGCTGTTAAATCCAATTATTTGTCGGAGTCGGTTAAAAATCAATTTCTTCAGAGGCATAGTGGGCTATATAAGTTTTATGAAGACGTCAATCCGTCTGAACTCGATAACGAAATGATCCACAAATACTTACAAACCATTCGGAGTTTAAATAGCCTTATCTTCAAATGGAACAAGGAGTATATTGCCAGAGAGCTAATTGTTAATGATGAACTTTTCAGTAATATCGATGGTAAGTCCTTAGATGAGCAACAGCGAATAGCTGTCTTAACGGATGAAGATAACAATTTGATTTTAGCTGGCGCTGGGAGCGGCAAAACGCTCACGATTTCCGGGAAAGTTAAATTTCTCGTGGAGAAACGAAACGTTAATCCAGATGAAATCTTATTAATTTCTTTTACAAGAAAAGCCGCGGCTGAAATGCAAGAACGTATATCTGGAAAATTAAATCTCAATGTTGCAGTAAAAACTTTTCATCAACTCGGTAATGAGATCATTAAAGCGCACTTAGGTGCTGCAAAAGACACTGTTAAAGAGATGAGCCCATATGTTCAAGATTATCTTCATTCAGAAATCGCTACCAATCCGGTTTTATTAGAAAAAATCATTACATTTTTCGGTGTGTATTTAACGATTCCAAAAGATCGCGAGGAATTTGGAAAGCTTGGTGAATATTATGAATCGCAGAAAGGGATGGACTTTGAATCACTAAAAGGTAAACTTCAGCGAGCGACCGGCAAGCTTCAGACACTGAAAGGTGAAACCATGAAGAGTATTGAAGAGACGCTCATTGCCAATTTTCTTTTTCTAAATGGTGTTGAATATGTGTATGAACAGGATTACGAATTCCCAACGGCAACGAAAGATTTCAGGCAATATAAGCCTGATTTTTATTTGCCGGAATATAAAATTTATATTGAACACTTCGGCGTCACCGAAAAATTAAGAGCCCCTTGGCTGCAAGGAATTGAGGAAGAAAAATATATTAAAAGTTTACATTGGAAACGTTACATCCATGAAGAAAAGAAAACGACATTAATCGAATCGTATTCGTATTACAACACTAAAGGGGTTCTTTATAGCAAATTAACTGAGAATCTTGAGAAACATGGTGTAAAGCTCAAGAAGATCGATGTTCAAAATCTCTATGAAGTTATTTGCCAGCGTGAGCAGAACGATCAATTTAAAGATTTTATCAAACTTATCTGCTCTTTTTTAAATTTATTTAAATCTAGTGGTTATGCAGATCATGACTTCGATCGATTATTGGAGCGCAATCGCTGCGAATTTAAATTCAACCATTTCTTGAAAATACGCAATGAACTTTTCTTTAACATTTGTAGACCGATTTTGGCCTATTATAATGAAAGGTTGATTGCAGAAAACAAAATTGATTTTAACGATATGATTAATCATGCAACCCAAATTGCCCAACTGCCTTCTTGCAGTTTTTCGTACAAATATATCTTAATTGATGAATATCAGGATATCTCCAGGAGCCGGTTCCGATTAGTTAAAGCCATCCGAGATCAAACAGGCGCTAAAGTAATGTGTGTTGGAGATGATTGGCAATCTATCTACCGGTTCACAGGAAGCGATCTGGATTTGTTTGCCCAGTTTGGGGAGTTTTTCGGTAAGTATGAGTTATTGCGGATAGAACAGACATATCGAAATTCACAAGAGCTTATCAATATCGCTGGAAAATTCGTCATGGAGAATAAAAAACAACTCACTAAAGATTTGAAATCAGGAAAAACAACAGATAATCCCATTCAAATTATTGGTTATAAGCAAAACCAACTTGATGTACTCCGAAATACAATCGATACGATTGTTGCAAAGTATGGGCTGGAGAATAAGATTATGCTCCTTGGTAGGAATAATAAAGATGTGAATTTTATAGGCGAGGCTGATGATTTTATAGTTGATGATACAAGTAATTCAATCAAATATACCAAGTATCCAATGTTAAAACTGTCCTTCTTAACAGCACATAAGTCCAAGGGGCTCGAAGCTGGAAATGTCATTTTAATTAATGCAGAGAATAAATTACTTGGATTTCCGAGTCAAATATCCGACGACCCCGTACTTTCGTTTGTTTTAACAAAACCGGATGCTATTGCTTTTGCCGAAGAAAGACGATTGTTTTATGTGGCATTGACGCGAACCCAAAATGAACTCTACATATTAGCACCCGAGCAAGATAAATCGGTGTTCGTGACAGAACTCATGAAAGAATATGGATTGCAAATGAATACTTCGTTAATCAGTAGTCCGATTACGAATAATCCTAAATGCTTAAAATGTGAAACTGGTATTTTAGTTGAACGCAAAAATGCAAAAGGAAAAGTGTTTCTCGGCTGCAGCAACTATCCAAGGTGCAGAAGAACATATAGTGACGTACGCCTAATTGACAAGCCATCGCACTGCCAAAAATGCGGCGGGTATATGGAACTTAAAATTTCAGGTGCCGGCAAGCAATTTTATGGGTGTTCGAACTATCAATATTGTCGTAAAGACAATCAGATAGATAATAAAGGGGGGACTGCGATATGATTTCTTCATCCAATATTACTTCAATTCGCGTCGTACCCATGTCTCCTGATGATGATTCATTCAAAGGTAAAAGTGTGTGGGAGGTCCAATTCGAATATTTTTTAAACTACCTGCCTACCGCTAGGTACTTATTCAAAAATGGATTAAAAGAAACGAAAGATACACTGGTATTGTTTCAATTTCAGGCTGGGATCATCGCGTATGCTACCTTGGTCGATAAAGAACGTTTTATAAAACCGGATCAAAATGGCTATAAAGGAGCGTATTATTTTGATCCAGCATCTATTTGTATTCTACTGGAACCTTTAGAGTATGAGGATTTGAAGCCAATATGGAGCAATTTTAAGGGTTTCAGCCAAGCGAAGCATAAGCTTGATTGTGGGAAATTGGGGCAATTGAATGATCTTATTCTCTCGAAAAAGCGTATTTACTCCACGGAAGCTTACGATACGTCCGAGCTAGAGGATAGTTATCAGCAAGCCATAGATAATGCAACATGGGATGTTTCTGGAATGGTGAAAGATGAACCTAAGCTTCCGCTTGAAGTTACGGCGGGGAATATGAAAAAATCATGGGGACGGAGCATTTTAATTGCAAAAAATGCCTTAAAGCATGCGAAATATATGTGTGAAATGAATCCTGAACATCAACATTTTATCTCCCGGGCGACAGGCAAAAATTATGTTGAAGCTCATCATCTAATCCCCATGAAATATCAATCAAAATTTACATTTAGTTTGGATGTTGAAGCAAATATCGTTTCATTGTGCGTTGTATGTCACAATAAAATCCATCGAGCAACTGGTGCCGAACGGGAGAAACTTGTATCCAGTTTATACTCGAGCCGTAGTGAACGGCTAAAATCATGTAAAATATCAACTACGTTGCCTGAATTACTTTCTTGTTATGAATAAAACTCTGACCTGATTGGAGATTTTATGCAAAACGAATATCTTGAGATGCTGATTGTAAATGGATACGAATGTGATTATCTTGATTTCAAAGAAAAATCATATTCAAAACAAAACAAGTTTGAATTAATTAAAGATATTATGGCGATGGCTAATTCCAAATATGATGGGGATAAGTACATCGTTACTGGAGTTAAAGAAAGGGCATTTGAGGGCAAAATGATCGTTGGGATTGATATTAATGAACATATTGACTCTGCACATTATCATGATTTAATTATTAAAAATATTGAACCCGATATCCATTTTGACTATTTTCATTATCAATATAATAATAAGTGGCTTGGTATTTTCAAAATTTATAACAATTCCAATCGACCGTATATGTTAAAAAAACAATATGGTACTTATTTGGAGGGCTACTGTGTCATTAGAAAGGGAAGTCACACATGCACAGCCATTCGGGGTGATTATGATCATTTTTTCAGACAACAGGAAAAGTTTGAAGTTGCTTTTTTAGAAAATACGTTGCATGGAGTTTATGTTCGTGAGGGAGCTGCTGGAATACGCGTTGCAATAAGGAACATTACTAAATTACCAGTGACACTGATATATGGCACGTTATATATAAAATTGGGTAACAAGGTACTTTCCAAACATCCTGTATATGGATTTAACAAGCAGGCAGAGGAAGATTTTAAATTATACATGCCAGCGAATTATGAAGAAGTAGGGGAGTTATTAGTTGCGTTTGGCTCCACGGATTGCTTAAGGTTAGGGTTAAATGAGTTTGGCTCTACGGAAGAAGTATTTACTTTCGAACTTATCTTTGGCGATGCGCAACATAATGAGTATTCTGTTTCTATACGAGATGGTGATGTCTTTGCCATTGGTGAGTTTCTATGGAAAGTTAAATTGAGAAATCATTTGTAAAGAATAAATTGTGATGCAGGATTAATTCTGGAGGAAGCCGAGCATTTTCGGCATACGCCGGAGAATAAGACCATCTATGCGCGGCGGAAAGAAATGATCGAGCGCGTATTTGCGGATATGAAGGAGAAGCATGGCATGCCGATGGACCATCTTACGAGGACTTGGCAAGGTGTTCATGTAGGCGATGCCCGTTTTCGCCTGCATGAACTTGAAAAAACTAGCCACCTGGCTCTGGAGGTCCGGTAGCTCTACACATACATTCACGAAAAATGTTCGATTTGGGGGTTGAAAATGAACAAACTCCCTCGTTTCTATCGGAACCAAGGGGGTTTGTTTACAATCTGAGATCCCGTATAAATGCGGGGTCGTTGCATTGAAATTCTCACTTAATATGAAAAATCACAGCGACTAAGCATAGTTACAAAAATAAGCGATCATCGAGATGAGGGTTTAACCGAATGATTGCTTATTTTGTTCTAATTTTATGTAATGAAAGAGACAGGTGAAGCAAGGGAACTTAAGCCATAATTTAATTATAGGAGATGAAAGGTTATTCCAAATGGAAGATCAGATCAGATTGCGAAGAAACGAATATATCGATTGGTTGAGACGAAAGAAAAAATCAAACGGGCAGCCGTTCTTTATGGGCCGCGTTTGACAATGTCGAGACGTTGAAGCTCCTGGAGCGGGATTGGGCCAGCATTTCTCACTTGCAGGTCAAGACACAGGATCGGACCTATCGTTTGTTTCAGAACCCGGCGAGATTTCAATTGAAACCGGATCTTGTTGTTCAAGGACCAACCAGAGTTGTCGTATTGGATACGAAGTGGAAGCTGCTTACGGCTGCTGCGGACTACGGCATTTCGCAAGCGGATATGTATCAGGCATATGCTTACGGCAAAAAGTATGGAGCCTCAACAGTGTATCTGCTTTATCCCTGGACCCTTGATCTGTCCATGGTCCAACAGCCCATTCGTTATGAAAGCGGGGACGGTGTGGAAGTGCGGGTGGTTTTGTTGGATTTGAATTTGAGCCTTGGAAAAGCGTGCGTGGATGCGTTGTCGCTGGAGTTAATGAATGCGGTCCTTGTTCATGATTAACAAGATTGGGTCTCTTTTTTCACTTGATGATGATCCTGCGTTTGTAAAGGTTCTGTACAGGTCGATGTGATATGCTGAGTTGGATTCTTTTTATGACAGGAAGTGGCTGGGTAAACATGGGAATAGAAGGGGGAGCAGGGAAGGAGCAGTGCCGGGAGCAAGCGATATTATCGGTTGACTCGATGTCATGAGAAGATGGGATGTATTTATTTTAGGGTAAGGCATGAGTATGGATCGTTTTTTGAAAAGCGCATACAGGGCCAGCTTATGTCGACTTGACGGATTTGGGGGAGCCATGTATGAACAGAATGCGGCGCTTGTCGCGAGGCAGGCGCAGACGCAGACGCGCTCTTTTGCGGTTCGGTAGAAGGGCGCTTTCCCTGGTGTTGGCCGTATCGCTTGTCAGCTTGCCCTATTTCAGCCTGATTGTGTCGGCTGCAGGAGCAGTTTCGCTGTCGCTGCAGAAATCGGTAGACAAGACGACGGCTTTGCCGGGTGAAACGATCACGTATACGATCAAGTATGCGAATCCGAGCACAACGGACGATGCGGACAATATGGTGATTACCGATGTTTTGCCTCCGGCGCTTGATTATGTGGGTGTCGATACGTCGGCCGATGTGGCGAGTGTCGATACCAGCACACCGGGTACGGTCAAGTTTGTGATGGTCAATCCATTGCCGGCCGGGAAAACAGGTGTGCTCAAGTTGAAGGCGAAGTTCAAACCGGGCACGACGCAGCAGGGAGATACGGCGCAAAATACGGCGACGGCCAAGGCCGATAATAGCGCTGTCGTGTTGGCAACGGCACCGGTCGTTACCGCGCAGGTGAACGCGCCCGACTGGTCGATCGCCAAAAGCAAGGTGCTGCCGGTGATCGATCCGACTATGGACGGTCCGGTCTTGTATCAGATGACGCTGCAAGGCAACAGTGCGCTTGGCGGCACGAACATTCAGAATGTTCGCGTGGTCGATACGCTGCCGGCTGGCGCTACCTTCATATCGGCTTCCGGCGGCGGGGTATACGATTCCGTGTACGGGAACATCGCTTGGGATCTGCCGGTGTTGAATGTCGGGCAGAACGTATCGTACAATGTGGTGCTGAGCTATCCGAGCGCGACATTCCATGTCGGCGATACTGTCACCAACTCGGTGTATGCCGCAGGCACCGATTTATCGGGAGCGGCGCTGCTGACCAATACGGCGACGGCTACGCACCTGCTGGTGGGGCCAACGCCGGGCATTTACGGGATTCACAAGGATTCCCGGCAAGCCAATGATGAATATGCGTTGGGGCAAACGGTGCAGTACAAGATCAATGGCTTCGGGAATCAAGGGAACGTTGCTTTGGATACGCTTACAGTCGAAGACGCCATTCCGAATCCCCTTGATCTGACGAGTGTGTCGACTGGCGCCTACACGTATAATTCGGGTGTCAACGTCACCGTTCAGTATCAGATAAACGGCATCAACACCTGGCATGATTGGGCAGGCGGGGCGGGGTTAAGCACGGACAGCGATCAGACGCTGAATGTATCCGCTTTGGGTCTTGCAGGCGGCGATTATGTCTCCAAGGTGCGCTGGGTTTTCGGCTCGGTGCCGGTTGGCTTCCGCATCGCTTCCGATATCCAGGTGAAGGGGACGCTGCTTAGCGTCGATCACGCCAGCGCGCCGGTGGCTGTTAACGACACGATCACGAATACGGCTACGCTCGACGCAGCTTACGGCGCTACGCCTTTGACCAGCAGCAACAGCGTGACGATCAAGGTTGTCGATCCGCGTCCCTGGATGGTGGCCGATAAATCGGTCGTGGGCAGCGCAGCGGTTCGGGAAGGCGATACGGTGACGTATAAGCTGCGAATTCAGAATCATCCGTTTGCGACCGGGGATATGACGGCGCCGGAGATTGTGGATTTTTTCCCGGAGGATAAGCTGGACAGTTATACGGTAGTTAGCGTTGACCAGACGCATGCTACAACGCCGGACGCTTCTCCGGTGGCCACACAATACGATAAAGTCATCGGCACCGATACGTTCAAAGCGAAGTTGTGGACGTTCGCCAATGCGGTGTTGAAGCCGGGCGATTACATCGACATTACTGTGAGCGGAACGGTGAAGCCGGGCGCGCCGACCGGCAGCTTTGGCAACACGATGTTTGCCACGACGGCTGCAACGGACAACTATAAAGGCACGACGATCGACGACACGACGGAAGACCGCGATAATGACGGCAATACGCATCAATTCGTCACGTCCACGGCCAATGTCTACGTGAAGTTTACCGGCTCGCTTGAATCGGTCAAATGGGTAAAAGGGGAGCTTGACGGCGTATTTACGAAATATCCGGCGAACGGCGAGACGCTGCCCGGGGGCAAGGCGATGTATCAGCTGCGGGTCGGCAATACGAATTCGAACGGGCCGATTTCCAACATTGTCATTATCGACAAGCTGCCGCGTATCGGCGATATCGGGGTGGTGGATACGGACGTGCGGAACTCCGATTGGCGGCCGTATCTGGTGAATGTGGTGACGGGACCGGGCGGCGCAGCGCTGGACCCGCAAATCAAGGTGTATTATTCGACCTCGAATACGCCTGATCTTGGCGATATTTCCGATCCGCTGGACCGGACGCATCATACCGGCTGGAGCACGACGGCACCGGCGGATATTACGACGGTGACGGCGCTCAAGTTTGATTTTGGCCATATAATCTTGAATCAGGGCGAATCCGTTACGCTGGAATGGGATATGCGCGCGCCGGTTCATGCGCCGAGAAACAAGATCGCGTGGAACTCGTTCGGCTATGGCGCGACCTACCCGGATGAAGGCGGGCCGCAAGCGTTCCTGCCGTCCGAACCGATGAAAGTCGGCTTTCTCGTCCAGGACCCCGATCCTGCGGGTACCGGCAATCTGGGCGATTTTATCTGGAAAGACACGAATGCCAACGGCATTCAGGAGGCGGGCGAAGACGGCATCAACGGCGTGTTGGTGAATCTCTACAAGCATGGCGATTTCTCCGCGCCTTATGCGTATACGCGTACGTTCAACGATCATGTCAGCGGCAAGCCGGGATACTATGAGTTCCCGAATCTGCCTGCGGACGATTATACGGTGGAATTTGTGATGCCGGCCGACTATTTCCTTTCGCCGAACGATCGCGGGGGCGATGACGCCAAGGATAGCGATTTCACTCTGTATGATAGCGCCACGCGCACGTATCGGGTCAACAAAACGCTTGCCGGCGATGAGACGGATATGACGCTGGATGCGGGGATTTATACGAAGGGTGCGATCGGCGATCTGGTGTGGGGGGATGCGAACGCCAACGGCCGCCAGGACGGCGGCGAACCGGGCATCAGCGGCGTCACGGTCGAGTTGTACGATGCGGCCGATCTGACCACGGCGCTGCTCAGCACCACGACGAATGCCAGCGGCACATACAGCTTCGCGAATCTGGACCCGGGCAATTACAAGGTGAAGTTCATCTTGCCTTCCGGGTACAAATCGACGCTGAAAAATCAGGGCAATACCACCGGCGATTCGGACCGGGATGAGGCGACGGGCTTGAGCGGTACGGTTGTGCTCAGCTCGGGCGAAACGGACAATACGATCGATGCGGGTTTCTATCTTGGCGAAATCGGCGATCTGGTCTGGCATGACCGCAACGCCAACGGTGTGCAGGATGCCGGCGAGCCGGGCATCTCCGGGGTGACGGTGAAGCTGTACGATGCGGCCGATCTGACGACGGCTTTGCGCACGACGACGACGGACGGCAGCGGCACCTACACATTTACCAGCCTGCTGCCGGGCAACTATGTGGTCCAATTTACGCGGCCGGGTGGATATGCGTATTTCTCGCCAACCGATCAAGGCGCCGATGACGCCAAGGACAGCGATGCCGTCTTCGGCGTGCGGACGGACAGCGAAGCTGCAGTTGGCGGCATTGCACTGAATGACGGCGGGAGGGATTACTCCCGGGACGCCGGCTTGTTTAACCCGGCCAGCCTCGGAGACAAAGTATTCCTTGACGTGAACAAAAACGGCATTCAAGACGTCGGCGAACCGGGTGTAGCCAACGTAACGGTGAAGCTGTACAGCGCATCGGCTCCTGCTGTGGCGATTGCCACGACAACGACGGATGCAGCGGGAGGGTATCAGTTTACGAACCTGGACCCTGGCGACTATATCGTGGAGTGGACTGCGCCTGCGGGTTACGGCGTAACCGTGAAGGATCAAGGCGGTTCCGACGCGTTGGATTCGGACGCCGATCCGACGACAGGCCGTTCGGACAGCGTAACGCTGCAATCCGGCGATATGAACGTAACCGTCGATGCCGGGCTGTACCTGCTGACGAACGGTACGCTGGGCGATACCGTCTGGCATGATCTCAATGCTGACGGCATTCAGGATGCCGGCGAGCCGGGATTGCCGGGGGTAACGGTTGAGCTGTACGACGCGGATACGGATGCGCTGCTGAATACGGCGACAACCGATGCCGGCGGACATTATTTGTTCACCAACCTGCTGCTTGCCGCCAATTACAAGGTGAAGTTCCTCAAGCCTGCCGGTTACAAGGAAAGTCCGGCGAATGCCGGTGCGGACGACAGTGCGGATTCCGACCGCGATCCTGTTACCGGCCTCAGCCATACGGTTTCCTTGCTGACCGCCGTCAACGACTTGACCGTCGATGCCGGCTTTTATCAGCCGGCGCAGCTCGGCGACTGGGTGTGGGAGGATACGAACGCCAACGGCCGACAAGGTGTCAGTGAACCGGGCATTAGCGGCGTTGCCGTCGAGCTGTACGATGCAGCCGATTTGACCACCGCGCTGCTCAGCACGACAACGGACATCAGCGGAAACTACAGCTTCACGGATCTGGACCCGGGCAGCTATAAGGTGAAATTCCTCAAGCCTGCCGGGTACAAAGCAACACTGCAGAACCAAGGCGACACCGCCGGCGATTCGGACCGGGATGAAGCGACGGGCTTTAGCGGCACGATCGTGCTCAGCTCGGGCGAAACGAATAATACGATTGATGCGGGCTTCTATCTTGGTGAAATCGGTGATCTCGTCTGGCATGACCGCAACGGCAACGGAATGCAGGATGCCGGCGAGCCGGGCGTCGCGGGCGTTACGGTAACGCTGTATGATGCGGCTGATCTGACGACGGCTTTGCGCACCACGACGACGGATGGCAGCGGCATCTACAAATTTACCAGCCTGCTGCCGGGCAATTATACGGTCAAGTTTATTCGACCGGCCGGATACGCGTATTTCTCGCCTGCCGATCAAGGCGCCGACGACGCCAAAGACAGCGATGCCGTTTATGCCTTACGGACGGACAATACGGCTTGGGTAAACGGCATTGCGCTGAATGAAGGCGAAAGGGATGATTCCTTGGACGCCGGGGTGTTTAACCCGGCAAGTCTCGGAGATACGGTGTTCCTTGATGTGAACTACAACGGAATTCAAGATCCAGGGGAAGTTGGCATGGCAAACGTAACAGTCAAGCTGTATAGCGCTTCGGCGCCTGCCGTGGCGATGGCCACCACCACGACCGACGTATTCGGGCAATATCAGTTTGCGAATCTGGAGCCGGGCAGTTATGTCGTGGAATGGATTGTGCCTGCGGGCTACGGCGTGACCGTTGAGGATCAAGGCGGCTCCGACGCGCTGGATTCGGACGCTGATCCGGCGACAGGCCGTTCAGACATGGTGACGTTGCAGTCCGGCGATCACAACTTGACCGTCGATGCCGGGCTGTATCAACTGATGAACGGCACACTGGGCGACACTGTCTGGCATGATCTGAATGCCAACGGCATTCAGGATGCCGGTGAGCCGGGATTGCCGGGGGTAACGGTTGAGCTGTACGATGCAGATACGAATGTATGGCTGGATACGGCAACGACCGATGCCGGGGGACATTATCTATTCACCGATCTGTTGCTGCTGGGAAATTATAAAGTCCAGTTCCTGAAGCCGGCCGGTTTCAAGGAAAGCCCGACGAATGTTGGCGCGGACGACGGCGCGGATTCTGACCGCGATGCTGTGACAGGTTTCAGTCACACGGTCTCCTTGCTTGGCGTCGTTAATGACTTGACCGTCGACGCGGGTTTTTATCAGCTGGCTAAGCTCGGCGACCTCGTGTTTCTGGATGCTAAAGTGAACGGCATTCAGGATGCAGCGGAGAACGGCGTGCCGAATGTGACTGTCAAATTGTACGCGTCGGGCGATTTGACGACGCCGCTGGCGACAACGACGACCGATGCGGACGGCGGTTATTTGTTCGATGAACTGGAGCCCGGCTCTTATGTTGTCCAGTTCTCGCCGCCCAGCCGTTATGTTTTTACGTACAAAAACTTTGGACCGGACCGGGCTGTCGATTCGAATGTGAACGGTTCCGGTCGTACGGACGACATTGTTTTGCAATCGGGTGATGACGAGCGGACGATCGACGCCGGCATTTATGTGTTCACGGGCGGCGGTACGCCGCCGGCGATGGCACCGCTGGAGACGCCGCTGCCGGAGGCAACACCACCGGAAGCGATGCCACCAGCGACCATTCCGCCGGTGACACCGCCGCCGGGAACAACGCTGTCGGAGGCGACCCTGTCGGCAACGCCGCCATCGCCGGCACCGTCGGAGACCCCGCTGCCGCATGACGTCACGACGGGCGAAGATACGCCGGTTCAGGGCAAACTTTCGCTGGAGCCGCAGGCGGGCACGGAGCAGTCGCCGCCGGTCTTCACCGTAGTGAAGGAGCCCGCTAACGGCACTGTTCAAGTAACGGGTGACGGCAATTGGGTTTATACGCCGAACGAAGGATTTACGGGCGATGATTCGTTCACCGTCAGCGTTGAAGACGGCGAAGGCGGCAGCAGCTTCCAGAATGTAGCTGTCGCCGTCACTCCGAAACAAGCTCAATTAGCTTCCCAACCGGTTTCCAAGCCGCTGGCTTCGCTTGTGCCGAAAACGGGGCAAGCAGCCTACAGCAAGGCGTTCCTTGCAGGCTTGATCCTGATTCTCGCCAGCTTCGCGGTGTTTGGCGCGACTTATTGGCGCGCTCGCCGAAGCAAATAAGATCCGCAGGGGCACTTTGCAGTGTCCCTGCTTTTATTCAGATTACGTTCGGGAAAGGACATGCCAGATGATTCTGCCCAAACGGGGTTCCGCCCCAAGCAAACGTTATGCCAGATGGTACAAGTTGGCCGCCTTGCTGCTGGTCGGCGGCATCGCTTTGATTGCGGTTGACGCGATGAAGCAGCATATGGAACAAACACAATCCCAGCAGTTAAAAAAAGAACTGATGCAAGTCTATTCGGCAGCGGATTCGTCTGCGGCCGGCTCCCCATTCCCTTCGCCAATTCCTGCAGGCGATCAAGCCCAGTCATCACACATTGCTTCGGAAGAAGCGGCGCGGCCGGATCGTTGGGACCGCCTGCGTGCCATAAATCAAGAAACGGTTGGCTGGCTGCACGTCGATGGCACTGAGGTCGATTATCCGATTGTGCAGCATGCCGACAATGATTATTACCTGAACGTCGACGCTGCGGGCAGAAAATCGATGTACGGCAGCATTTTTATCGACTTCCGCTCGGATTTTCAGCACTCGCAGCAAAATATCGTCATTTACGGCCATAACATGCTTGACGGCTCGATGTTCGGCAGCTTGCAAAGCTACAGGAACCAGACGTTTTTTAATGAACATCGCTGGATCTCGATAGAAACGCCAGCCGCATCGACGAAATGGGAGATTTTTTCGGTTTATACGATCAACGCGCAAAAGGACCAGGTGGACGTGGCCTACGGGAGCGAGCAGGGAGTGCAGCAGGCGATCGACGCGTATCGCCAGAAATCGCTGTTTCCGGGGCCGGCCCTTGCGTCCGAAGCGGATCGGCTCCTGACGCTGGTGACATGCAGCAATGGAACCGACGATACGCGGCTGGTGATTCACGCTTTTCCCGAATCGGGGACGGAACGCGCTTACGCGCAGCCGCATAGCTTGGATTAGTGCATTTTTGGTGTTGATTTTGCTTATGAGGTGCTATACCATTTCATACAGAAACGTGTTGGATCATGTGGAGTTGGAAGCCGGTTTCCGCAGGGAGTCCTGAGCGCAAGATCGAGAGCAAGGGCAGGCAGCGACAGCAGCAGGAAAACCGCAGGGAATCGTGCCAAAGATGCGGAGGCGTGTAGGGTGAAAGTGTTGTTGGTCGACGACGAACCGTTGGCGTTAATCGGGCTGCAGCGGGCGCTTGAACGCGAAGCGCGTGGGATTGAGATTATGGCTGCATATTCCAATCCGAAGGAAGTGCTTGCGGGTGCCTTGCTGCACCGGCCTGATGTGGTGTTTCTCGATATTCACATGCCGGAAGTCGACGGGTTGAAGCTGGCGAGACAGATTCAGGCGGCGGTGCCGGGCGTTGAGATTGTTTTTGTAACGGGCTATGACCAGTATGCGGTAAGGGCTTTCCAACTCTATGCGCTGGATTACATCGTCAAGCCGGTGCAAAGTCAGCGCCTGCGGCAGACTGTGCGGCGCGTGCAGGAAAAGCTGTTGATAAAAAAGTTGATCCAAACGCCGGCGGCCGGCGCGCCGATCCTTTGCTGCTTGGGTCAACTCCGTTTTCAACTGCCGGGCGCAGCAGCGGTCGTGCCCAAATGGCGTACGAGCAAGGTGCAGGAGCTGTTTGCTTTTTTGCTGCAGCACCGCGGTCAGATGGTGTACAGAAGCACGCTGCTTGAGCTGTTATGGCCGGACATGGAGGAAGCAAAGGCGGCTTCGCAGTTGTATACGGCGATGTATCATATTCGGCAAACGTTGAAGGTTTGCGGAATGGGCGAAACCGTGTCCATCCGCATTGGCGAGCTGGAGGCCGGTTATCGGCTTGATCTTGGCGATGCGCGAGTCGATGTGGACATCTGGGAAGAGCAGATGAGAGCGCTTGGCGCTTTGGACGCCGATACGGCGCAGCAATATGAGCGCGCGTTAAGCGCATATGCGGGCGACTACCTCGGGGGTTATGCCTATCTTTGGGCCGAGCATGAGCGGGAGCGCTTGCGCTTGCTGTGGCGGCATCATATGACGATGCTGGGCGACTTTTACGCGCGCTGCGGGTTGGCCGAGCGGGCCATCGACGTGTTCAGAAGCGTGCAAAAACTGTGCCCGGACGAGGAGGACAGTTATTTGGCCTTGATGAAATTGTATCATTCGCTGCACCGTCCGGCCGGTGTGGAAGAGCAGCTTTGGCTGCTGAAAGAACGCATGGAGCGGGAGCTGGGGCTTCCGCTTGGCGAAGAAGTGAGCCGCTGGTACGCGGAGTGGAAAGCGGAGGGAGGAACCCGGACATGAGCAGAGGGCTGCGCTTGCTGAGCCGATACCGCTATGTGCTGTTGTGCTTGCTGCTGCTGGGCGTGTTCTCCGGGGTTCGTTTGCTCTGGAACGGGACGCTTTTTTCGTCGGATCGCTCCTTTCCAGCGCAGGGCGGGGTCGTGGATTTGCGGGGTATCGATCTGCAGCACGCTTCCGTCCTGTCGCTGGACGGCGAGTGGGAGTGGTATCCCGATCAATTGCTGACCGCCCGGATGACGGCCGTTCGGAGCGGCGATACACCCCGCTTGATTCAGGTGCCGGGCCCGTGGAACGCAGGCCGCGAGGGCCGGAACGCTTATGGCGTTGGCACTTACCGGCTGCGCATTTTGACCGATCCGCTGCAGCAGCCGGTCGCCTTTTGGTTCAAAAACGTTCAATCCGCTTCGGAGGTGGAGGTCGGCGGGACGATCGCCGGCGGAGCTGGACAAGTGGCCGAGACACCGCAAGGTTATGTGCCGCACACCTATTCGTTTAAGGCCATTTATTCGGAACAGGGGGCAACGGAGATCGAGCTGCTCGTCCGCGTCGCCAACTTCGATGCGCCGTTCTCCGCCGGCCTGCTCCGCACGGTGCGCTTCGGCACGCAATCGGCGATCGAACGGATGAGCGGGTATTCGCTCGGGTTTCAGTGGATGATTATTTTGTTGATGCTGCTGCACGGCTTTTATGTATGCGTTGTCTATCTCTACCGCCCGAAGGACCGCGGTCTTTTCCAAACAGGTCTGGTCTATATAGCGGTGGGCATCGCGATTTTCAGCGGCCACGATAAAGCGCTTGAGTATTGGCTGCCGCTTAGCTATGCGCTGGTATTGAAAATTCGGACAATCGTATTATTGTGGCAAAATGTGTTTATTGTGCTGGTCTATCGAAAATTCATCGGCATTTACACGCGCAGCAGGGTGCTGCAGGCCTATATCGTTCTTTTGGCCGGACTTACGGTTGTTCTGGCGGCGGCTCCGGCTGCATGGGTGAATGCCATATACGATTTTAATGTGTTTATGGGGCTGTATGTGTTTATGTATTTGTGGTTTGTCTGGACCGTGGCCAAGATGTCGCTCCAGCCGCAGCAGGATGTGCAGTATCTGCTGGTGACGGGGATTGGCATTATTGCCAATCTGGCCTGGAGCATTGTCGAATCCGTCAAGGAAATCGCCAGCGTGTATTATCCGCTCGATCTGTTGGTGGCGGTGTCGGCCTTTTCGATATTTTGGTTTAAAAAGTATTTGCGCAACTCCGACGAAATCGTCAGCTTGAACGAGCAGCTGCAAATTGCCGATAAAATGAAGGATCAATTTCTCGCCAATACGTCGCATGAGCTGCGAACGCCGCTGCACGGCATTATGAACATGACGCGGAGCGTTTATGAGCGCGAGCTGGACAAGCTGGACGCAACGAGCCGCAAGGAAATGGAGTTGGTTGGCACCGTCAGCCGGCGCATGTCGCGGCTTATCGACGATCTGCTCGACATGGTCCGGTTTCAGGAGCAGCGGGTGACGCTGACGTTGGAGCCGCTGAGCGTGCAGGCGATCGTGCCCGGCGTGATGGAAATGCTGCGATATATGGCCGAAGGCAGGCCGATCGAGCTGCGGATGGACATTTCCGACGAGCTGCCGCCGATTATGGCCGATGAAAAACGGTTTGTGCAAATCATCTACAACCTGCTGCACAATGCGCTCAAATATACGGAGCAGGGTTCGATTGCCGTCGCCGCGGATATCCGCGGGGGCATGGCCGAGATCCGGGTGGCCGATACGGGCATCGGGATCGATCAAGGCACGCAGGCAAAAATTTTTGCGCGTTACGTACAAGGCGCTCGCGGCATCGACGAGGGCAGCGGCATCGGGCTTGGCTTAAGCATTTGCAAAGGGCTGGTGGAGCTGCATGGCGGGCGGATTGCGGTGGAGTCGGAGCCTGGCCGCGGCACGACCTTTATCCTTTCCTTGCCGCTCGCCGAAGGGGCAGCCCTTGCTGTGGCGCAGCATGGGGAGTCTGCGGGACGGGACAAGTTGCCTGCGGCTGCCGCGCTGGTCGACGTTCGTTATTCCGACCTTGCGGTGGAGCCGTGGTATGCGCCGGGCGAGCTGCCGAATTTGCTAAAGGAAACGCCGATTCATATTTTGGCTGTCGATGACGATGCGATTAATCTGAATGTGCTGCTGGGCATGCTCTCCGCCGAGCCTTATCACGTCGTCACGGTCCGCTCCGGCGAAGCGGCACTCCATCTACTGGCGACGCAAAGCTGGGACCTTCTGATCGCCGACGTCATGATGCCCGGCATGTCCGGGTACGAGCTGACGCAGCGGGTGAGGGAGCGGTATGCCATGTCCGAGCTGCCGGTGCTGCTGCTTACGGCCCGCAGCCAGCCGGAGGACATCTATACCGGATTTTTGTCCGGGGCCAGCGACTATATCGTGAAGCCGGTGGATGCCGTGGAGTTGCGCTACCGGATTCGCGCGCTTGTGTCCTTGAAGCAGTCGATTCACGATCGCCTGAAAATCGAAGCGGCCTACTTGCAAGCGCAGATCCAGCCGCATTTTCTGTTCAACACGCTAAATTCGCTGATGGTGCTCAGCGAGATCGATCAGGAACAGATGCGCCAGCTCGGCGAGGCGTTTACGTCCTTTTTGCGGATTTCCTTCGATTATTTGAATACGGGCGAGCTGGTGGATTTGGCCCATGAGCTGGAGCTGGTTGAGGCTTATTTGTATATCGAAAAGGAGCGTTTTCGAGAGAAGTTGGACGTCGCGGTGCAAATCGATCCCGAACTGGGCCTGTTTCTGCCGCCGCTGTCCATCCAGCCTTTGGTGGAAAACGCCGTGCGGCACGGCGCGATGGGCAAGGTGACAGGGGGCAGCGTGCAGCTGAAAGTCGTTCGCGGAGCGTCCGGTGTTGAAGTCGAGGTCAAGGACAACGGGAACGGCATGTCGGCCGAGAAAGTCGCTCAACTGCTGCATCCCGCGTTCCGGGAACATGGAGGCATCGGCATTGCCAATACGAACCGGCGGCTGATCCAGCACTACGGCCAAGGGTTGTCGATCGTCAGTCATCCCGGCGCAGGCACGGTGGTGTCGTTTGTGATTCCGGTCAAATGAAGTTGCGCGGTGGCGCAAGCCGGATGCAGGCCGGGGAAGTAAATCGGAGCGTGGACTGTCTTGGAAGCAGCGCTAGTTTCAAACCCAAAGCAATGCGTTAAATAATGGCCTGTATGATAGATACTGTAGTTGGATTCACGGCGAACAAACAAAAGGAGACCGGCGCTTGCACCGGCTCCTTTTGTTGCTTTATCAGACATATGAAGTATAGCAAAACGGTTCGGATAGGCCTGGCGCGGCCGCTACAAATCCTTCCGGCTAAACGCCCGGCAGCCGAGCAGCAGCAGCACGATCGCATAACCCGCGGTATACAGGAGGAACATATTCGAAGGAATGCTGGACATGGAAAACGGCCCCATATCGGAGATCGCCATGCCGGCCCAATCCGCTCCCCCCAGCACTTCGTAGAGGCTTCGGCGATAGACGGAGTCGGTAGGCAAAAGCAGACCGGTCAGGAAGACGAATTTCTCAACGGCAGGAGGGATGTTGCCATAAACTGCGATCCCTTCCACCAGCCCGTTAAAGAGAGAAAACCCGTACAGCAGGGCGGCGCAGATGCCGTTGCCCAGCATCGGCAAATAGACGGAGCCGAGCATCGTCAACGTGAGCAACAGCAGCGGCATCCAGAGGAACAAACCCAAGCCGCGCAGCAGATCTCCCGCCAGGACGGGCAGGTGGACCTGACTGTGTATCGTCCACACGATGGCGACGAACAAAACCGTGTTGAACGCGGTGATCCAGACGGCATGGCCCAGCCATTTGGCCAGATACAGCTTCCAGCGGGGGATGGCGCGGGCGGCGACAGCCAGCAGCAAGCCGTTCTCCTGCTCGCCTGTGACGGTGCCCATGGCCGAGAAAAGCACGAAAAACGCCGCCAGAAATTGTGCGAAAAAAAGCCCCAGCACCATCAGCACCATGCTGTTCAGCAAACGTTCGGCGGGCGAGGTGGTGTCCAGCCCGGCGATGCCGGCCATCTCGTGCACCCCGATGGCGAACAGCGCCAGAAAGACGAAGGTGACAATAAGCGTGACCAGAAACACGCGCTTGCGGGTCAGCTCTTTGAAGGTCACGGCGATATACATGGTCATGCGCGGACACCTCCCTGGTGCAAATGAGCCATCTGCAGGAACCATGTCTCAAGGCTGTTCGGCTCGGGGCCGGATTCGTAGAGCGTCAGGCCGCTGCGGATGAACAAGGCGCTCAGGTAGCCGGCCTGTTCCCGGTCGGTGATGCGGGCGCTCAGGCAAGCGTTGCCGCTCGCATCGGCTTCCACCAGGTGCAACAGCGAGGACAGGGAGCCGCCGACGGCGTCGTTCAGCTCGGTCCACGTCTGCGGCAGCCAGCCGCCGAGCCGGAAACGCCAGTTGCCGCCGTGGCCCGGCAGTTCGCCGTTGCCGCTGAGCAGCGTGCGCAGCGGGCCTGACGCCAGCAGCTCGCCGCCGTGCAGGAAGGCGGCTTCATCGCATAGTTCCTCGACATCCTCCAGCAGATGGGAGTTGAGGAAAATCGTCACGCCCTGATCCCGCAGCCGCTTGAGCAGGTTGCGGATTTCATAACGGCCGATAGGATCAAGAGCCGAGGCGGGTTCGTCCAAAATCACCAACTCGGGTTCGAGCAGCAAGGCGGCGGCGAGGCCAAGACGCTGCTGCATGCCCTTGGAGAAGCCGCCAACCCGGCGCTCCGCGACTGCGGACAAGCCGACTAGCTCCAGGCTGTCCCGAACCCGGCTGCGGAAGGCGGGCGTCCGCGTTTCCTGCGGGCGCAGCCCCCCCAGCTGGCCGTGGAGGCGCAGCACTTCCGCGGCGGTGAGCCATTCCTGAAAGCGGAACAGCTCGGGCAAATACCCGAGCTTGCGCCGCGCTTCCGGTTGGCCCAGCGGCTGGCCCAGCACGGCAGCCCGCCCCGAGTCGGGGCGATGGAGACCGGCCAGCATTTTGACAAAGGTGCTTTTGCCGGCGCCGTTGGGCCCGAGCAGGCCGAAGATGCAGCCCTGCGGCACCTGCAAGGTGATGCCGCGGCAGCCGCCGCGGCCGTTGTAGGTTTTGGTCAATGCCGCTGTGTCAATGATCATCATGGCCGGACAAGGCCCTCCGCAGCTTGCAGGAAGCCGGATTCAGACGGAAAATCCTGCGTATCGCCGCTCAGCAGCACCATCCGGCTTTCATCGAGCCAGAGCAGGTAACGCTCTTGGCCGTCTACGCTCAGGATCGCATCGTGTCCGTCGAAGCGGAGGTTGGCGGATGAGCCCTCCCGAGCCGGAACCGGCAAGGTGCTTTGCCAGTCGCCGATCGCGGCCAGCTTGGTCCGCAGGCTGTCCGGCAGCACGGGAAGGCTGAGCACCGCCTCGCGAATGGCGGCGGCATCGATGCCGTTTTCCATGGTCAGCTCCGGCTTGCCGAATTGCAGCAGCTTCACCGGTTTGCCGGCCAAAGTTCCCGAAGTCACGACGCCGGCAGGGATATAGAGCCGGATCGCTTTGCTGTCCGCTGCTTCCGGCAAGGTGCCGGCGCTGCCCAAACGGGTGAGCAGCCGATTGACGGCCTGCACATTCAGGGTGAAGATCAGCGTGCCGGCCGGCTGATACGTGGGAGCGGCGGCGTTCTCCGGGCGGAGCAGCGGCGCGCCCATCTGGCGGCTCGCTTCGTCCCAGGTCACGGTGCGCGTTTCCCCGCCGCCGGACTCGGTCAAGGAGCCGTATTGGGCCAGATCGAAGCTGCGGTCGCCCTCCGGCGATCCGTGGTCCAGCACGCTGGAGATGGCCGCGAGGTCATCGGCGGAAATGCCGACCCCGACCATATGCTGGATGCGGAACGTTTGCTGCATCGCAGCCAGCGCCCGCTCGCCCAACGGGGTGGTGAACAAGCCGATGACCAGCGTGGCTGCGACGGCCCCTGTGGCGAATCGACGCAATCTGCGTTTGGCTGGCTTCTCCGTCCGCCAGCCGCCATCGGCCGTGCCCAGGGTGGCCGCCTCTGCGGCTCCCGCCGCCCCGGCAACCGGGGATTGTGGGGGTGTGCGGAACAGGTTTGACTTTGGCATCTGCAGGACACCATCCTTTTTATATGAATTGTGATTGTTAATAAGATGTGGCTTGTGACGGTCTTCGGGTGATGTTTCGATGTTGGTTGCGGCTTCATCGGCCTGCAAGCCCGCTGCGGCTTGCCGCCAAAACGCCGGAACCGGCTCCCGGGCCGTCAGCCGGGCAAACCGTTCCCAAGCCCGCTCGGGATCAAAGACGGGTTCCCCGCCGGTTCGTCTGGTTTCGTCCGTCATCGCTGGTTTCCTCCTCCTGCCCGTATTTCTTCTTCAGCCGTTCCGCCGCCCGGGCCAGCAGCGTGCCGACAATTTTCGGATTGACCTCCAAGCGGACGGCAATCTCCTCGTAGCTATAACCTTCCTCTCGCAGCAGAAGTGCGGTGCGGTCGCGGTCGGAGAGCTTCTGCAGCACCCGGCGGACCACGTCTTTTTCCCATTCGCGGATGACTTCCGTCTCGCCCGAAGGAGCGGAGCCGTCCGACCACGCGGCTACGCGGGCGGTTTCCTTTTCCAATAAAGATTTGCCCGACGACCGCTGCCGCAAATAATCGTAGCCGATCCGGGTCAACACCCGATGCAGCCAGGCGCCGACGGCGTCCAGCCGGTCCGGGGGGCTTCGATAAAGCCGCAAGAACACCTCTTGGGCCAAATCCTCCGCCGCCGCGTAATCGCCGGTCAACGCATACAGCTTGCGCGCCACTCCAGGGTAGTGCTCTTGAAATAGGCGCTGGAACAGCTCGGGCGCTTGGGCGTTTTCCTCCATGTTGCCGCCGCCCCCCTTTCGTTGATTAAGACGGATGCCGGATTGGTTTTGTAGCAGGTAACGAGCCAGCTAATCCCACTATAATATTTTATCAAACAAAAGACATGGGAAATTTATAAATAAATGGAAGGGATAATGAGGGTCCATCCAGAATGATACATAGTAATAAGAGAGCAAACAAAGGAGCTGGATGTCAGGATGGATACGGTTCACGTCACTTATACAATCATCGAAAGCCGCGAGGAGATGCCGGAGGAGGCGCTGATGCCGCGTGCGATGGCTTTGGGTGCAACGGGGCATGCTTCGGACAACGAAGCGCCCTGGTTCGACGAAATTGTTCGATTGGCCGGGTTGGACCCCGAACAGTTGGCGTTCCGGGTTCAAGAGACACGTCCGCAAGCAGGCCAGCCGGCCGAGGTTCGTTTTATGGCGGAGGAAGTGCATCCGGTCGAGCAAACGATCACGTTTATCGAAATGGATGTGGATGAAAGCACCTCTGAGGTGGTGGCGAGGAATTGGCGAGAGTTTGCTGTGGACAAGCACTTTGAGCGGACGGAAGCCGGGCGGGCGCGGACCGAAACCTTCGAGCTGCCGCAAGGGATTCGGAAGGTGTATCTCAGTTTTTTCGGCGTTGTTCGCAGCGTTTTTCAAAATTTTGAGCCGCGGTTGTGTCTGATTGACCCTCCGCAAACACCTGGGGAAGACCCGCAGGATACGCCCTGGGACGAGGTGCCGGAGAAAACGCGGAACGCCCGCATCCAGCACAAGCCGGTCGCGCTGATCGTACACGGCTTTGCTTCGAAAAGCGAGATGAATTTTGAGGCTTTGAAAAAGGAGCTGCTGGAGCGCGGCGATTACGGCGCGGTGATCGGCTACTCCTACCCGTCGACCCGGCAAGCGATTGCCGCAAGCGGCGATCAATTGTTCGATACGTTGGCGCAGCAAGGCATCTTGCAGCCAGACAGCCAGATCGACGTCTACGCCCACAGCGAAGGCGGGTTGGTTGTGCGGAGCATGTTCAAAACGAAAGGCGATAAAATCGGCAGCAAGGTGCGCCATATCGTGATGGCGGCCACGCCTCATCTCGGAACGCCGATTGCCGCTTGGGGGAATACGGTGGTCGATACGGCGAATGACGTCATGGAATGCGCAGCACAGCTGGTTTCGTCGGCGTTATCCGGGGGAAAGGGGCTGGCCGCGGCGATTCTGCATATGCTGCTTTACGCGTTTTTGACGGATAATGCCAAGGACCCGGGGCTGGAGAATATGATTCCGCAGCCGGACAATGCCTTTTTGCGGGAAATCAATCAAACACCGCTGCGGCCTAACGGCAAAGTGTATATCACTTCCGGTTCGATGGACCTTGAAGCTTCTTGCTGGATTATGGAGAAATTGTACGGATTGATTTTTAAAAAAGAACCGCACGATGGCGTTGTGCCGCTGGCCAGCGGGCTTGGCCTCAAGGACCCTGACGCACGGCACATTCATCTGGATCAACCTGTGGGCTGGCACAGCTCGTATTACAAGGAAAGCAACTGGGCGAAGCTGATCGTGGATACGGTTTTTTCAAGTTAGGGCGAAGCAGGGCTGAGCTGCAGTGTCCCTGGAAGCGCGTTGATCAGAAAAAAACAGGCTTTCCGGCCTGGAAAGGTTCAGCGGCTGCTAGGGGGTGCCGTCCCCGGTCTGCAGCAAGCCGCCGCCTGCTGCGTGAGCGCTCAGCGCTTGCCGAAATTCGGTAAAGTTTTCGATCGCTTGATCAAGCTTGCGATTGTAATGCTCGGCGATTTCGGAGCTGCCGGCGAAGGAAATTTCGTCGACGAGTTCGTCGAGCTCTCCGGCCAGAATGACGAAGTCGACGTTGGAGCGGGCGGTACTCATCATGCGGCTTAAGTCGCGGGCCAAGGCTGCGCCCAGTTCCGGCAGGTCCGGCGGCTCGAAGGAAGCGGACATCGTGAGCCAAGAGGGCGTCGTATCGTGACGGAAGGCAAGGCCCGGCACTTGCTCCCAGAACGAATCCCATGCCGTCAGGACGCCTGCTTTGTAGAACAGCAGCTTCAAGTAGCCGCACAGCCAGGCGGTGCAGCTCGTATTGCGGTTTTGGCAGCCGACGCCCGGGCGCAAATGCCCGCAGCCGTGGCAGCAGGAGCCCCCGCAGCCGATGCAGATCCGGCATATGCGCTCGGCGCCCAAGCCGGCCAAGGCGCGCAGGCCGTGATCGATAATGTAGCTGCGCGAAACTACGCAAACGTCTTCGTCGTCCATGGACATAGAGCATCCCGACCTTTTTGTTATATTCAAATCATTGAATATTTGATTTTTTAAATGTGGATCATTTATACTATAACTGAAACGGACGGGCAAACGCAAAGCTCTTGGGCTCGATCTTTATGTTTTTGAGTATTTTGAGTATAGGGTGTGCTAAGATAAGGATATTCATTTTGGCTGATGTAGAGGAGAGCGCGATGTATCAGGAAATCCAGCAGTTCAAGGCCGACTTTTTTAAAGCGTTAGCTCATCCGCTGCGGATTCGGATTTTGGAGGTTTTGGCCGAAGGCGAGAAAAACGTCAACGAAATCCAGACGATTCTCGGCAGCGAAGGTTCGGCTGTGTCCCAGCAGCTTGCTGTGTTGCGCAGCAAAAACGTCGTCCGCGGAACGAAGGACGGCACGACGGTCGTCTATGCGCTGACGGACCCGCTGATCAAAGACCTGCTGCAGGTGGCCAAACGAATTTTTGACAATCATCTCGTCAATGCGATCACGCTTTTGGAGCATATCAAAAATCAATAAGCTGCCGCGCGCAAGCGGGCCGGGCTCATGTCCGGCTCGTTTTTTTTGTGCCGTTGACAGCCGAAAGGTTTGAATATATGATTTTATGTATATTCAAATAATCAAATATTTAAAATATGGTGGTGCTGTGTGTGAAGCTCCAATTCAGCGGCAGGTTTGCCGGCTACGATGCCGGCAAATTCCGCAAGGATTTGCTGTCGGGATTGATTGTCGGGATTGTGGCGATCCCGCTCGGGATGGCGTTTGCGATCGCTTCCGGCGTGCGGCCGGAGTACGGCCTGTATACGACGGTTATCGCCGGCGTGCTGATTTCGTTTTTCGGCGGTTCTGTTTTTCAGATCGGCGGGCCGACGGGGGCGTTTATTCCGATTTTGCTGGCGATCGTGCTGCAATACGGCTATGCGAATTTGCTGATCGCCGGTTTTATGGCCGGGGTGCTGCTTGTGCTGATGGGGTTGTTCAAGCTCGGCGGGGTGATCCAATATATTCCGCGTCCGGTGACGATCGGTTTTACCGCGGGGATTGCGGTGACGATTTTCACCGGGCAAATCGCCAATTTCCTCGGTTTGTCGCATTTGCAGGCGCAGCGGACGTTTTGGGCGAACATGAAGGAGCTTGGGCTGCATTTGTCCACCGTGAACGGATACAGCGTGCTGACGGCTGCGCTTTGTCTGGCGGCGCTGCTCGTTGGGCCCAAGGTGCTGCCGCGCGTTCCCGCTTCGCTGCTGGGCATCCTCCTGTCGACGGCAGCCGCGTCGCTGGTGTATCCCGGTCAAGTCGCCACGATCGGCTCGACCTACGGGGACATTCCCCGCAGCTTGCCCGGGCTGCATCTGCCGCCGCTGTCGCTTGCGCATATCGGGGAGCTGATCAGGCCGGCGCTGGTGATCGCGATGCTCGGCGGCATCGAATCGCTGTTGTCGGCCGTCGTGGCCGACGGGATGACCGGCACGCGCCACAACAGCAACCGCGAGCTGATCGGTCAAGGCATCGCCAACATCGTCGCGCCGCTGTTTGGCGGCATTCCCGCGACCGGAGCGATCGCCCGCACGGCCACGAACATCCGCAGCGGGGCGCAGTCGCCGTTGTCCGGCGTCGTGCACGGACTGGTCGTGTTGCTGGTGCTGGTGCTGCTGGCGCCGTACGCTTCGCGGATTCCGCTGGCGAGCATGGCGCCGATTCTGATGGTCGTGGCCTGGAACATGAGCGAGCGGCGCGCCTTTGCGTATGTGCTCAGAAGCAAAACGGCCGACGCGCTGGTGCTGCTCTTGACGTTTGCGCTGACGGTGTTCGCCGATTTGACGACGGCCGTGGAGGCCGGGATGGCGCTGGCGGGCATTTTGTTCATCAAGCGGATGAGCGAGCTGCTGCGCTTGTCCAAGGTGCTTCCCGACCCGGCGCACAAGGATCGCAAGGTTGCGGCCCATTCGGTGAGCCCGCAGCGCAGCTGCCCGCAAATCAGCATTTACACGGTGGCCGGCCCGCTGTTTTTTGGCGCGGCGAATTTGTTCGAGCAGGCGATTGTGCCCGATATGCATACCAAACCGCAGGTGCTGCTGATCAAAATGGGCGACGTGCCCTATATGGATACGACGGGTGAGGCGTATTTGGCCGGCATCGTCCGCTATTTCGGCAAACACGGCGGCATTGTGCTGCTGTCGGAGGTGCAGGAGCAGCCGTACAGCCTGCTGCGCCGCACCGGGCTTGCCGCGCGGATCGGCGAGCAGCGGATTTTTGCGCAGACGGGCGAAGCGCTCGGCTATGCGCTGGGCTGCCTCGCGCCGGAACGCTGCGCAGGCTGCCGCCAGCTCGCCTTCCGCGAATGCGGCGAGCTGTCCGCGGGCGCGGCGGCTGCGCAGCCGCCGCGCCCGGTGTAGCGCCGCCGCGGGGCCGGGGGCCGGGAGGGCCCGCCGGCGGCGCATGGCAACGGCCTCCGTGCAGACTGCGATGCGGTCTGCGCGGAGGCCGTTTGCGCTGCTGCGCCCGCCCTTTGCAGGCGGGCGCAGCAGTGGAGGGGCCGCCTGCCGGGGGGGCGGCCCTGTTCCGGCGCTGCCGCAGCTTCGCCGGCGGCGTCAGCTTGCGGCGCGGGCGGCCCGCCCAGCTCGTGGGGCGCCCACGCGCCGCCGTGAACCGCGGCGAACTCGCCGCCGCCGCGCAGCAGCACGGTGAACGTCGCTGCGCCGCGTCCCACCGGCAGCGGCAGGCGCGCGCTACAGCTCCACGAGCACGCGTCCGCCGCCGCCATCCGGCGTCACGGCTGCGCCCAGCTCGTGGGGCGCCCACGCGCCGCCGTGAACCGCGGCGAGCTCGCTGACGCCGCGCAGCAGCACGGTGAACGTCGCTGCGCCACGTTCCACCGTAAGCTCGATGCGGCGGCCGGAACGCGCCGCACGCACGGCGAGCACCGGCGCGCCGCCGTGGTCGTGAACGACGGCTTCCGCCGCTGCGCCGTCCGCCAGCTCAAACAGGTGCAGCGTCACCCCGGCGGCGAAATCGTAATCCGGCCGCCGGTCGTTCGCGCCAACAGCGATCAGGCTGTTCGGGCGCACCAGCAGCGGCAGCGTCATGTAGCCGTGCTGCTCGTCGTACCAGCGTCCGCCCTCGACGACGCGCCCGGTCAACAGGTCCGTCCAGCGCCCGGCGGGCACGTAATAGCTTGCGAGGCCGCGGTCGTTGAAAATCGGCGCAACGAGCAGCCGCTCGCCAAGCATGTATTGCGTGTCCAGCGGCAGGCAGGTGCGATCGGCGGGAAATTCCAGCGCCATCGCCCGCAGCAGCGGCACGCCGCTTGCTGCCGCTTCCACGGCTCCGGCGAACAAATACGGCATCAGCGCGCATTTCAGCCGCGTAAAATGCCGCAGCACGTCCACGGCCTCTTCGTCGAACAGCCACGGCACGCGGTATGACTCGTTGCCATGCAGGCGGCTGTGTGAAGACAACAGGCCGAAGGCAACCCAACGTTTGTAAATGTCCGGCGGCGCCGTCCGCTCAAACCCGCTGATGTCGTGGCTCCAGAAGCCGAAGCCGGACAAGCCCAGCGACAAGCCGCCGCGCAGCGTTTCGGCCATCGAGACGTACGTCGCCGAGCAGTCGCCGCCCCAATGGACGGGGAACATCTGGCTGCCGGCGGTGGCCGAGCGGGCGAACACCATCGCCTTATGCTTGCCAAGCGTGTCCTCCAGCACGTCAAACACCGTTTTGTTATATAAAAACGAATAATAATTGTGCATGTTCAGCGGATCGGAGCCGTCATGGTAGACGACATCGTCGGTTGGGATGCGCTCGCCGAAGTCGGTTTTGAAGCTGTCGACACCCATGGCCAGCAGCCGGCGCAAATGCGCCTGATACCACGCCACCGCTCCCGGGTTCGTGAAGTCAACAATGCCCATGCCGGCTTGCCACTGGTCCCATTGCCAGACGTCGCCGCCGGCCGTCTTCAGCAAATAGCCGCGCTCCATCCCCTCGCGGAACAACGGTGATTTTTGCCCGATATACGGATTGATCCAGACGCAGATGCGCAAGCCCCGTTCCTTCAACCGCCGCAACATGCCCGCCGGATCGGGAAACACCGCCGGGTCCCACTCGAAATCGGTCCACTGGTATTCCTTCATCCAAAAGCAGTCAAAATGGAACACATGCAGCGGCAAATCGCGTTCGGCCATCCCGTCGATAAACCGATTTACGGTCGCTTCGTCATAATCCGTCGTAAACGATGTCGTCAGCCACAGGCCAAACGACCATGGCGGCGGCAGCGCCGGTCTGCCGGTCAGCGCTGTGTAGCTGGCGAGCACATCCTTGGGCGTCGAACCGCCGATGATGCAATAGTCCAGCGATTCGCCGGGCACGCTGAATTGCACCTTGGAAACGACCTCGGAGCCGACCTCAAAGGAGACGCGCCCGGGATGGTTGACGAACACGCCGTAGCCGGCGCTGGACATATAAAACGGCACGTTTTTGTACGCCTGCTCGCTGCTGGTGCCGGGGTCTTCGTTCCAGATGTCGACGGTTTGCCCGTTTTTGACAAACGGCGTGAAGCGTTCCCCGAGTCCGTAAATGTGTTCGCCGACGCCCAGGTCAAGCTGCTCGCGCATGTAAACCTGCTTGTCCGCAGCCGTAATGTGCGCCGGACCTTTGAGGCCCGAGCCGGTCAATCGGCGGCCGCTATAGGCAAATTCCGCCGACCAGGGGCCGGTTTTGGCGATGGTCACGCTTAAGGTCCCGCTCGTCAGCGTGACGCTGCCCGCGTCTTCGGTGACGGTTGCGGGCGAATCCGGCTCCAGATGGAGCGCAAAAGCCGGGCCGGCGGCACGACGGCCGCTGTGCCGCGTCCAGCGCACGCGGATGATGTCGGGGCGGGGCGCGCTGATTTCGGCAGTCAGCAGCGGGCTGTTCAGCGTATCGCCTTTGTGGCGCACGGTGCGGGTGGCGTTGTACACGGTCAGCGTGTTGGCAGCGCTTTCTACATCGCGGATTTCCGTGGCCGGGTGGACGGTGAAGCCGTCTTTGACGAGCCAATAGCCGTGGGAAAATTTCAAGTGAAACTACCTCCTTAATTGGTTTTATATTATAATGATATTGATATTCGGCAGCGTTTTCTTTCATCATTTTGTCTATTTATAACATGATATTGATATATGGCGCATGGTTGAGGGCTGTGACGGGAGGAGGACGGCTATGAACAAAGAGCTGTTGCGGGAAAAACGGCTGCACGGCAGTCCCATGTATCCCGTGAGCGTCTATGAGATCGCCTGTCCGCCGGATGTGCCGCTGCTGTCCTTGCATTGGCACGATGAGCTGGAACTGTTTATGCTGACGCAAGGCCGGGCGGTGTTGCGCGTTGGCCTGAGCGACTACGAGCTGGCGGCGGGTGAAGCGGTGTTCATCAACAGCGGCGAGCTGCACGCCGGTTATGCGGCGGATGGGCAGGCCTGCTCGTTTGTTGCGGTCGTTTTTCACCCCGATTTGCTGGGCGGGCCCGGCGACCCGCTTTATGAAACCTATCTCGATCCGCTGCTGCGCGGGCGTTATGCCGTTCCTGTCCATTGGCAAAAAGGTGAAGCCGCCCATGGGGAGCTGCTTGCGCTGCTGCGGCAGGCCGCCGAAGTTCACGGCGCCGCTGCGCCGGTGTTCGAACTGCTGACCCGCGGGCTGCTGCAGCAGCTCGTGGCGCGGATGATGCGTCTCGGCCACCCCGCGGCGGGCGCGGCAGCGTCATCTGCCGATCGCTTGAAGCTGGAGCGGCTGAAAACCGTCGCCCAATACATGCAGGAGCATTACGCGCAGCCGATTCGCCTCGGCGAGCTGGCGGCGCTCGTGGCGGTGAACGAGTCGTATTTGTGCCGGTTTTTCAAGGAGTTGACGCATCAGACGCCGCTGGAATATTTGCACCAGGTGCGGGTGCAGCAGGCTGCGCTGCTGCTCAAGAACAGCTCGGCCAAGGTGATGGATGTGGCGTTGGATACAGGGTTCCATCATTTGAGTTATTTTATCGCCGTGTTCAAGCAGCATTTTGGCTGCACACCGTCGGCGTATCGCAAGCGGGAGCAGATCTGGAGGGAACAGAGCTAGCGGAGCGGTGCCTTTATGCATCAGGGGCCCGCGTTCCGGCAGCCGCAAACGGCGCATAAGCGAGCCAGCCAGGCTGTTTTTTATACCACAGGTCGGCTATCCGCGAATTTTTTTGCTAAAAAATGCTGGATTTTTACGGTTCTATGTACTATAGTGAGGTAGTGTTGTTAGATATATCATACAGAGAGTTTGGCGGGGGGATATGAAATGAAGGTATGGAAGGTGGCGGCTATCGCTTTGATCGGCGTATTGGCGCTGAGCGGCAGCGCGGCAGCGGAAGGAGAACAGAGCTATCAATGGACCGAAGGCGGCCAGCAGGTAGCGCTTGGCCAGATGGCGACGTTGGATTTGGGCGGCGATTTTGTGTTTTTGGATGCGGAAAATACGAAAAAGCTGATGACCGACAGCAACAATCATCCTTCGGGTCAGGAGATCGGCGCGGTGTTTCCGCGTGACGGGCAGGCCGGGTGGGAAGTTTTGTTCGAATATGAGGACTCCGGCCATGTCAATGATGACGAGAAGGCAGAGATTGACGCCAGCGCGATTCTGGACGCTTACCGCAAAGGGACGGAGAACAGCAACAAGGACCGCCCGGCCGAGGAGCGGCTGTTTGTCAAGGGCTGGGACATTGCGCCGTTTTACGAGGAGCAGCACCACAATCTGACGTGGTCGATGCTGGGGGAAGATGCGCAGAAAAATGAGCTGGTGAATTACAATGTGCGGCTGCTGACGCGCACGGGTTACATTTCGGCAGTGCTGGTGTCCGATCCGGCGCATCGGGCCGAGGATCAGCAGGTGCTGGCCAAGCAAATTTTGCCGAAGCTGGCCGTCGCGCAAGGCCAACGTTATGAGGATTTTAATCCGTCGAAGGACAAGGTGTCCAAATACGGCTTGACCGCATTGATTTTGGGCGGAGCGGGGCTGGCGGTTGCCAAAAAGGTCGGCGTGCTTGCGGTTTTGCTCGTGTTGCTCAAAAAGCTGTGGATTGTGCTTGTCATCGGTTTCGGCGTGATCGCCCGTTTCTCCAAGGGGTTGATGGCCCGTTTCCGCGATCGTCCGTCCTCGCGCGGACTATAGATGAATCGCTTGGTCATGTTGCCGCTCGCCGGTATGAAGTTTTCCTTCATGCTGTGCGGGCGGTTTGTCGTTGGACGGGCCTTCGCTTCGTGCTACAATGTGGTAGACGGTCCGTCGTCCGTAATCTGGATGCGTTGGCTGTATGATGAAACCGTTTTCTGGGAGGAAATCGTATGAGGAACAACAACGAAGCGCAACTGGTCTGGCTTGGCGATACGTGCGTATTCCGGGTCCACCGGCTTGATGCGCATTCCGATCATCGTTATTACACGTCGCTTGCGGAGGCCGAAGCGGAAGCGCCGATGGCGCTGCGCCACAGCTTGAACGGCCCGTGGCGGTTCAGCTATGCGGAACATCCCGATCGCCGTCCGGCGGCGTTTTACCGTACCGACTACAACTGCGAGGATTGGGCGACGATTCAGGTGCCGGGCCATATCCAGCTTCAAGGCTGGGGAACTCCGCAATACGTCAACACGATGTATCCGTGGGACGGCACGGAAGACATTCGGCCGCCGGCGCTGCCGCAAAAGCGCAATCCGGTCGGCAGCTACGTGACCCATTTCGAGGTGCCGCCGGCGCTGAGCGGGCAACCTCTTTATATTTCGTTTCAAGGCGTGGAGTCGGCGTTTTATGTGTGGCTGAACGGCGAGTTCGTCGGGTACAGCGAAGACAGCTTTACGCCGTCGGAGTTTGCATTGACGCCGTTTGTGCGCGAGGGCGAAAACAAGCTGGCCGTCGAGGTGTATCAATACAGTACGGGCAGTTGGTTGGAGGATCAGGATTTTTGGCGATTTTCCGGTATTTTTCGCGATGTGTATTTGTTTGCGGTGCCGCCGGTGCATGTATGGGATGTGCGTGTGCAGGCCGATTTGGACGATACGTATACGCGGGGGCTGCTGCGGCTGGCGCTTGATTTGCGCGATGCCGGCGCCGGGCCGGCGGAAGCGGAGTTTGCGCTGCGCGATGCCGATGGCCGGACGGTGGCGCAGGGACGCGGCGCGTTCGCGGAGGGGCGGCTGACGCTGACGGCGGAGGTGGATGGGGTGCGGGCGTGGAGCGCCGAGGACCCGTACCTGTACCGCGCGTATGTGACGGTGAGCGTGCCCGGCGGCCGGCCGGTCGAAGCGATCGTGCAGAAGGTCGGTTTTCGCCGTTTTGACATGAAGGACAAGCTGATGCGGATCAACGGCAAGCGGATTGTGTTCAAGGGCGTGAACCGCCATGAATTTAACTGCCGCCGCGGACGCGCGGTCACGGAAAGCGATATGCGTTGGGACATCGCCGCGCTCAAGCGCCACAACATCAACGCGGTGCGCACGTCGCATTACCCGAACCAGACGCTTTGGTACGAGCTGTGCGACGAATACGGGCTGTACGTGATCGACGAGATGAATCTGGAGACGCACGGCTCATGGCAAAAGCTCGGCGCCGTCGAGCCGTCGTGGAACATTCCCGGCAGCCGGCCGGAGTGGCGCGATATCGTGCTCGATCGGGCGGTGTCGATGCTGGAGCGGGACAAAAACCACCCGTCGATCGTCATCTGGTCGTGCGGCAATGAATCGTATGCGGGCGAGGTGCTGCTGGCGGTGTCGAACTATTTCCGCGCGGCCGACCCGAGCCGGCTCGTTCACTACGAGGGCGTGTTCCACAACCGCGAGTTCAACGATGCGAGCGATATGGAAAGCCGGATGTACGCCAAGCCTGCCGATATCGAGGCGTATTTGGCGGCCGACCCGGACAAGCCGTATATCAGCTGCGAATACATGCACGCGATGGGCAATTCCGTCGGCGGCATCCACCAATATACCGAACTGGAGCGCAAATACCCGATGTATCAAGGCGGGTTTATTTGGGATTACAGCGATCAGGCTTTGGTGCAAAAAGACCGCTACGGCCGCGAGTTTCTCGCCTATGGCGGCGATTTCGGCGATCGGCCGACCGATTACAGCTTTTGCGGCAACGGAATTGTGTACGCTGACCGGACGTTGACGCCGAAGCTGCAAGAAGTGAAATTCGTCTATCAAAATTTCAGGCTGGAGCCGCAGCGCGACGGGATTTGCATCGTGAACGAAAGTTTGTTCACGAACGCCGACGGCCTGCTGCTCGAATACCGGCTGTATCGCGACGGGCGGGAGCTGGGGAGCTGGCAGGCCGATGTGCGCGTCGAGCCGCAAAACGCGACGCGGGTGGCGATTGCGCTGCCGGATGTCGGGGCGCAGGACGGCGACGGTGGCGGAGCGGCGGAGCCGGGCCGCGGCGAGGACGGCGAGCTGGTGCTGCAAGCGTCGCTCCGGCTGAAAACGGCGACGCCGTGGGCGGATGCGGGCCACGAAGTCGCGTTCGGGCAAGCGGTGCTGGTTGCGCCGGCGACGGACGAGGCTGCCGCGAGCGGCGCGGGCGCGGGGGAGCGCACAGCCGAAGCGGCGGCCGGCGACACGGCGACCGGCGGCAGCGCGGCTGGGGCAGCCCACGCCGGAGCAACTGGCCGCGGCGAAGCGGCGGCGCTGGCCGGCGCAGGGGCTGCGGACGGGCCGGCTGCGCAGGGGGCCGTCGCGCCCGAAGCGGGTGCGGCCGCAGCGCTTGCCGAGCTGGAGGTCGTCGAAGGCGATGTGAATATCGGCGTCAAAGGGGCCGGATTTGCCGCGATGTTCTCCAGAGCGGTTGGCTCGCTCGTTTCGCTGCGTTATGACGGTCGCGAAATGATCGCGGCGCCGCCTGCGCCGCTGTTCTGGCGCGCGACGACCGACAATGACAAGGGCACGGCGCTTGGCTATACAGCAGGACTGTGGGCTGCGGCCAGCCTGGCTCGCCGCTGCGCCGGTATCGAGCTAAAGCGGGAAGCCGCGGATCGAGTCAGCGTCACGTTCGATTACCGCTTTGTTATCAGCGCGGATATCCGCGTGCTTGTGACGTATACCGTCCATGCCGACGGCCGGATCAAGGTGCACAGCCGCTACTGTGGAGCGGCCGGCCTGCCCGAGCTGCCGATCTTCGCGTTGTCGTTCAAGCTGTCGGCCGACTACAGCCGCACGGACTGGTATGCGCTTGGCCCGGAGGAGACGTATGCTGACCGCCAGCATGGCGCGCGGCTGGGCTTGTTCCAGCGCGATGTCGCCGACTTGCCGGCGCGTTATCTGGTGCCGCAGGAGTCGGGCAACCGCACGGGCGTACGCCGGGTGAATGTCACCCGGCCAGAGGACGGCTGCGGGCTGCGCATCGCCGCTTCACCGGCGGCGCCGGTCGAATGCAATATCTCGCCGTATACGGCCTTCGAGCTGGAGCACGCCGCGCACGCCTATGAGCTGCCGCCCGTGCATTACACGGTCGTCACCGTGGCCGGCCGGCAGATGGGCGTCGGCGGCGACGACAGCTGGGGCGCTCCGGTGCACGCGGCATACCGCATTCCGTCCGACCGGGATCTGGCGTTTGCGTTCTGGCTGTCCGGCGTGGATGGCGACAGCGCAACGGCCGGCAGCCCAGCTACAGGTGAGGCATAACGCCCGACAGCGCGATTTTGTCAAAAAATCAAGAGGCCTTCCTCCGCTAGACGACTGGGGGAAGGCCTTTTTCTTGGAACGTTGCGGCGGCAGCGGCCGGCGAACCGCCGCAGCGCCAACGCTGACCCCTTACGAAGCGATGTCGCGAAGTCCGGCCATCGTCCCTTTGCGGTTTCCCCGCCGCACAATCCGCGGCAGCAGCAGAATCCCGCCGATCGCCGCGACGAGCAGCGGGATCAGCCCGAGATACAGCAGCGCTTGCAGGATGCCGCGTTCGATGGAAATGTACACGAACAAAGCGGCGTACAGCAGCAAATACAGCAGGCTGATCGCGGCAGAGAAGGAGAAGACGCCTGATGCGGCTGGCTTGTTTTTGTGCCCCATCAGCGACAAATATTCGGCTGTCGGCTGCTGCATATAAGGGCGAATTTGCCCGAATACCCAGCTTTCCGCTGCCGGCGTATCAGCAGTCGAAGTATGCGTGGCGGCAGATTGCGTCAAACGCGCCTCCGAAGCCGGGGAGGCGGCTTCCTCCGCAGAGGCCGCTGCCGGCGGAACCGGATGCAGCGCCGCCGCTTGCCGGGCGCAGGCGCAATATCCGGCATACATCAGCGAATACGATTCGACCTCGGAGAACGCGTTCAAATCGGTGCGCAATCCGGCTGTCAGTTGCCGGGCTGCCGGGTTGATGCCCGGGATTTCGTCGCGCATCCCGACGAGCACCTCCTCGTCGCCGGCGAGACGCAGCTCGCGAATCGCATCCATAAACAGATCCTGGATGCGGAAAAACGATTCCGCGCCGTTCACCTGCACGTATTGCTCCGTGCTGATTGGTTTGGACGCGTCGCTGAGCACAAGCTGCATACCGCTTTGCGCGAGCAGTTGCAGGGCGTGGCCGCCGAGATTGTCGAGCACGCCGCCGTCCACCCCGTGCACCGCCGCTCCCTTGCCGAACGTCAGGGCAATCGGCGTGAACAGGCCCGGCACGCAGGCGGAAGCGGCGGCCATGCGCGCTACCGGCATCGTCGCAACATCGGCGGCCGTGATGCCGTGCCGCTGCTCGTTGTGCCGCCACAGCGGGCTGTTGGCATCCGTCGAGAAAAACAACTGCTGGCCGTTTTCAAGAATCGACGTATTCATCACCAGCTCCGGCTTGCGGTTGGCCGGATGGGCGGGCGGGGCCAGCAGCTCGCCGAACGCGGCCGACGCAAACAGCAGCTTGTTCATCACCAGCTCCAACTGGGAGTCGAGCGCGATTTCCAGCCTGCTGGCCAGCCCGCGCCGCAGCAACATGTGGATCAATTGTGCGGGAATGATCCGCGCTGCGACGCCGCGGTACAAGACGCGGTCGCGCACGTCTTTTTGCACGAACGGTACAAATTCGGCTATGACCTCGCGCACGAGCCCTTTGTAATCGTCATCGCCAAGCGGCGCTTCCTTGCGCAGCAAGCCGCACAGCTTTTGATAATAAAAAGCCCCGACAATCGAGCCGCCGGACACCGTGGAGATCGCGCTGACGTCCTTTAGCAGCCCTTCGTCGGCCAGGCGGGCGAGGACGCCCAGATGAAACAGCGAGGCGCGGTAGCCGCCCCCGGATAAAGCCAATCCGATCACATGCGTTCACTCCTGCCAGTAAGTTTTTTCTATAATTGTAATCAGTAGAAAGGATGGCGGCAATACACATTTTGTCAGGCGGGCAAGCAGCTGTCGCTCAAGGCCGGGCATGCGAGAAGGATGGAACGGTGCATCATGCGGCTGCACCTGCCGGCGCAATAAGCCAAAGCCCCCGGCGCCGGGGCGCTGCGAAGGATTTGCGGTTATTTTTTCATCCCATTATAAAAAGTAAGGCGGCCAGCGGCAATGCCCTCCGGCACGGCGACGTTGCGGCCGATCGCATCGGCGATCAGCAGCAGTCTGCCAAGCGGCAGCGCGACCGAAATCGCCAGACGATGCCGTGGTCCGCCCCCTATCCTGCCATCGGGGGAACAGCGGATTTTATCAACAATAAGCTTGACGAAAAACGTTTGCCGTTCACAAATCGTTCTGTTTTGCTGTGACCGAAGTCACACAAGGGCGCGCATTTGCTCCGCTATACTGGGCACATTCCACATTGACGAAAGCGGGGAAATGATCATGCTTAACGAACAAACGATTCGCCTTATCAAATCGACGGTGCCGGTGCTGGAGCAGCGCGGCCAGGACATTACGCGGCGGTTTTACGAGCTGCTGTTTACGAATCATCCCGAACTGCTGAACGTGTTTAATCACGCCAATCAAAAACAGGGCCGCCAGCAGGTGGCGCTGGCCAACGCCGTTTATGCGGCTGCGCAGCACATCGACCGACTGGAGATGATTTTGCCGGCGGTGACACAAATTGCTCACAAGCATCGCAGTTTGGGCATCAAGGCGGAACATTACCCGATTGTCGGGCAAAATCTGCTGGCGGCGATCAAAGACGTGCTCGGCGAAGCGGCGACCGACGAGGTGCTCGCTGCGTGGGCGACAGCCTACGGCGTTATTGCCGATGCTTTTATCGGCGTGGAGGCCGGCATGTACCGCGAGGCGGAAGAGCAGCATGGCGGCTGGGCCGGTTTTCGGCTGTTTAAGGTCGTCAGCAAGGTGCAGGAGACGGAAGCGATCACGTCGTTTTATTTGCAGCCGGTGGACGGCGGGGTTTTGTCCGACTTTGCTCCGGGGCAATATGTGAGCGTGAAGCTGGAGCTGCCGGGCGACGCGCATACGCATATCCGGCAATACAGCTTGTCCGACGCGCCGGGCCGGCCGTATTACCGGATTACGGTCAAACGCGAGGACGCGGCAGGCGGCAGACCGGCCGGGCGGGTGTCGACGTATTTGCATGAGCGGATCGCAACCGGGGACGTGCTGCAGCTTTCCGCGCCTGCGGGCGCGTTTACGCTCGACCGGCAAGCGGAGAAGCCGGTCGTGCTGATCAGCGGCGGCGTCGGGCTGACGCCGCTGGTGAGCATGCTCGCCGCGTTGGCTGAGGAGCGCACGAAGCGGGCGGTCACGTTCATTCACGCGGCGCAAAATGGACGCCTGCACGCGCTGCGGCAGCAGGTGGAAGAACTGGCCGGCGGGCTGGTGCGCGGCGCGGCGTTTTGGTGCTACGAGCAGCCGACGGAGCAGGATCGCAGAAGCGGCGCGTACGACAAAGAAGGCCGGATCGATTTGACGTGGCTGCAGAGCGTGGTTGCAGACAAGAACGCGAGCTTTTATTTCTGCGGGCCGGAGCCGTTTATGCGGGCGGTGTACGGGTTTTTGCGGGAATGGGGCGTGGCCGAGGAAGATGTGCATTACGAATTTTTCGGACCGTCCGGCAATCTGGCCGCTGTGCCGGATGCGCCGGCAGCGGAAGCCGCGAGCGCAGTCGGCGCGGCGGCTGGCCGGGAATAGTAGGGCGAACCGCCGCGGCGTTTGGCAGCGCGCACTGTGCGCAGCGCCGTTAGCGGGGGCGCCAGCGGCAAGGCGACGGTCCTGCGGGCCGGATGCCGGCGTTTATCGGGCCTACCAAAACGTACGCTAAGATACTTGGAAATCATCGACGTGGGCGGTATCAGACTTCAAAGATAGAAGATGTGCAGAAGGATAAATCCAACGATCAAATAATAAAAGCAATCCCCCGATTTCTGAGGTCGAGGGATTGCTTTTTCTCTTTTGACCACGAGACATGCTCGTTAGAGCTTGAAATGTTTTGGAGTAGGGGGCCTGCGAACCAAATATTGTATGGTATAATATCTGAAAAAGATGCGGCCTACGGGCCAAGTTCAGCCGCATACACAACGAAAATTTCCTATTTCAGCTTCGGTATTACTAACTATAAAAATAATGGAGACTTGTCATATGATCCATTTACTTGTGCATGCCCGATCTTCAGGAAGCAGACCCAAGAAAGTGATTGTATTTCTTTCAATAGTTATGTATGCGTTTTTACTATTAGGTTGTAATTCCTCGGAAAAGGTGAATACAGATATAAACACGATCACAGGGTATATAGTGAAAAATGAACATACACGCCTGCTTGTCGTTGCACAACGCCCCTATCGGGATCATGACTACGAAACCATATGGATCACAAGTCAGGATGCTGCTAATTTTACAGTTGGACAACTCGTGGAAGCACAATTAAAAGGGCAGATACAGACATCCAATCCGGCACAGGGAGTATCGGAACAAATAAGCGCAATCAACATGGAGGCAATTCCTGGCGCACACAAAACAAAAGAAGACGTATTAAAGGAAGCACTATCGAAACTGCAACATGTAGAGGTTCCTATAGTTAAAGATATAACATTTTCGAGTGACAACCAAAAATGGATTCTTGTATTCTCCGATTCTAAACATGTCGATCAAGAGATAACTGTAGATATAAACGATTAACGACAAAAATCCGAGCATCCATGACTTGGCTCCATTTTCGCTCTCCGGGTCGGTTAGTCATAACGAGTACGGTTGTGCCGCACGGTGGCTGTCAGTCCCGTAAAGCGGAGCGAACAGCACCCGCTCCCCTAGCGATCCGCGGCGGCCGGCTTGCGGCTGGCGCGCAGCAGCCGGTTGATCGTTTCGCGCCGCAGGCCGAGAAGTTGGCCGATTTCATCTTGTGTCAGCACTTCGGTCAGCGAAGCGGGCGAGATGTACGCCTGAAACCAATCTTGCAGTTTGCGCAGCTTTTCCGCCGGCGTGACCTCGGTCAATTGGTCGATTCTCCGCTGCATCATGCGCAGCTTGTTTTGCAGCAGCAGCGCCACGTCCCGGTACAGCTCCGGGCAGCGCTCCAACTGCTGATACCACTGCTCCGCGGGCAGTAGTTCGACTTCGCACTCCGTCAGCGCAACGGCCGTTCCGAAATAAGGGTTCGGGCTGATCAACGAATGGTGCGGGATGGTTTCGCCCGGTACGATCAGGTTGACGACGAATTGCACGCCGTCCTCGTGAACGCGGATGATTTTGAGCAGACCGCTTTCAAGCCGGTAGAGCGGGCCGCTTTCTCCTTGTCGAAACAACGTTTCGCCCTTGTGCAACAGCATGGTCTTTCCTCCTATACGATCATTGCGAAGCCTGGCAGGTGCTGCCGGACTTCGCTTTTTTGAGTTTGCGCGCATAAAAAAGCGCCTGCCGCTGCAGGCGCTGGGCAACTCGTTCACGGGCTGGGCCGATTCCGAGCAAAACGTCATGCTAAAAAGCCAAAATCATATTGACAGTGGCCAAGGAATGAAATAAAATAATAAAACGAAAATTTTAAAAATAAATAATATTATATCACATTTTTGTTCGAAAGTCAATATCTTTTTTGGGGAGGCCGGCCATATTGTTCCCGCGATTATTAAACGCCATCAGCCATTCGCTGCAGGAGCAAGCGTTGTTAACCTTGCTGGCATGCAATCACCATACGCAGGCTTACGGCCTGACGTTAAGCCCGGACGACGCCCGGCAGCTGCTGGCTGCCCGCGAGCAGGCGTTGCGCCATTACGGCCGCGTCGAGCTGGGAGTCGGGGCGGCGCAAATGCTTGTCGAGACATTCGTCGCTTCGCCTTATATGGAGGCGGACAGCTTTGCGGAGACGCTTGCCGAGCTGCTGGATCTGTTTTACGCCGTCAAAAACGAGACGGAAGACCGCATCGGCGACACGCAGCTGCTCGATGAGATGAAAGCGCGCTTTGACGGGGAATGCGGCGGGGCCATGGAACTGCTTCGCGGCAGTATGGAACATTATGCGTCCGGCTTCCGCAGCGGGCTGTTGCTGATCGATGAGGCAAGCGAAGGAGCGGACGAATGAACGCAGACGATCCACGCGATTGGCCGGCGCTGAACGCCGGCAAGTACATGCGCCAGGAACGGCTGCAGCAAGGCAGCTATACGGTGGCGCTGCTGGTGGAAGGACAGCGGGCCGGTCTGCTTGGCAGCCGCGAGGTTTACGCCGCGCAAGGCGATCTGCTGCTTGTGCTGGAGCGGTTGATCCGCCGCTACACGCAAGGGGAAAGCTCGTCGCTGGCTGCGGCAACCGCGGAAAGTCTGCTGACGTCGATCCTGTATGCGACGGATCTGGAGCTGCGGAGCGCCGGGGAGCCGGAGCGGGCGTTGGCGCGTTTGCGGACGGACGGCATCGGGGCCATTTACGACAGCGGCGTGGAGCGGGTTGGCGCGTTGTTTGCGGACGCGAAGCGGCTGTACGGCGAGGTCAAGCGGAGCAAGCTCGACCTGCCCGTTGACGCCTACCAGATGACGATCGACGAATCGCTGCCGGTATTTATGAAGAAATACAGCGTTATTTTCGAAGCGCACAACACGATGGCCAGCATCGATTATCCGCTGGCGGCCGACGATACGCGTCTGGAGGGCGTTTGTTACATCAAGCAGTATCTGGAGCGCCTGCAGCTGGAAACGCGTTTTGTCGAGCAGTTTCCTCGCGAGGATTTGCTCGATTTGCTGGCGGATTACGGGCGGACGTGCCGTTTTGATTACCGGATTGAGCTGTTTAATGTGTTTGAGCTGGTGCTGCGCAATGCGTTGTTTTCGCTGCTGGCGGGCGGTTCGGCCCGCGAGGTGCGGATTTCCCCTGAACGGCTGGCGGGGCTCAAGCTGCGTTTGGCTTCACTGGACGCCGCGGCGCTTGGCGCGCTGATGCGCGAGGCGATCGAAGCGCTGCAGCGCGAATGGGCGATTGTCGACCCGCAGTTGCTCGCTTATATGCGGCTGGGCGAAGTCGATCTGACGCAGCGGCTGCACCATGCTGTGCGTCACGACAGTCTGGAGGCGATTGTGATCACGGCCAAAGCGAAGCAGATCCAACCGGCGGTGCTTTCCCTGAATGTGGCCGACCGGATGAGCGATGCGCAGCTGCGCAAGTATGTGGCGCAAATGAGCGGCTGCAAGACAACCGCGGCCAAGATCAAACTGATCCGCACCGGTTTTCAATCGTTGCACGATTATCTCGATATGCTGGAATCCGGCTGCTTGTACGGCGATGAATACGACGCGTTGTTTGCGGCGTTTGGCGATACGGAGCTGGCGGTTTTGGCGAAAATCGTGCTGTACGAGGAGCTGCGCGGCTTCCCCGGCGATGGGGCGGCGGCCTTGCGCAGCGCAAAAACCGCGGATGGGCAGTGGCAGCAGCGGCTGCTCGATTATCTCGCCGGCCTAAGCGGGCGGCGGCTTGCCTCGATCGGCGATTGCCTCGACCGGCTCGATTGAGCGGATTGAAACAAACCGCCGCCCCATCGCTTTCAGCCCGGCAATGATCGTGTGCAGCGGCGAGCGCTCGTCATAGACAACTCTGCCGTCAGCCGTGAGGCGAATGTATGGAAATTCGAGAAACGGATGGAAAAAAAACGAGGCCAGCTCGTCGGGCGCATACCGGGCCGCTTCGCTGACGATCCGCGCCGTATCGCGTTCGACGAAGGAGCCGTCGACATAACCAAGCGGCGTCGGCACGTACCACGTGCGGCCGCAGCGGGAGGCCGAAGGCCGCGAGCTCACCCGCCGGCTGTGCGGAGCGTCGGGATGATCCTCGTACATGATGCGCGTGCACGCCTCAAGAATGCGCCGCTGCACGGGCGAAGCGGCGTAATGCGGCGTTTCGAACCAATCGGCGCGCAGGCCCGCGGCGCGAAACTCCGCGAACGCCAACGCCAGCCGCCGGTAGGCGTAGGAGCGCGCCAGCGGCGCCAGTGCGGTCAGCGCCAGCGGCCCGTCGTCGGGCGGGCAATTCTCGCTGCAGCCGGGGTAGGCGAACTCGAAGCCTTCGCCGCTGATCGAGCCGGCGTATTGGTGCGTGTAGCCATGCAGGCCAAGCGAGACGCCGCGGGCTCGCCAGACGCGCAGCAGGGCGGACAGACCGGCCGCTGCGGGAGCGCCGCTGGCGCCCAGCGGCCGGTCGATGCCGCGGACGGGATCGACGAACCGCGCGATCACCGCCGCGTGAAACGGCACGTTGTGCCGGTGCAGCTCTTCGCCGACGGCGGCCAACTTGTGCCGGGCCTCTTGGTCCTCATAATAGCCCCCGGGACCGATATCCTCCAGCCGCAGTAACGCTTGCATGGCAGCAGCTCCTCTTCCGGTGATTTGGAAATAACGGATCACCGCTATTGTATGAGCGCCTAAGCCTGGGACGGCCCTTGCGAGGGGCTGCTGTTTTTGGTTGTCAAAGCGTTGTACAGGCAGTATTGTTAAGATGAACTGTTATTGTCACGATATGGAGAAATGCAGGTTGTCCAGGGGGAGGAACTGGTTGCTGGACAACGGTTCTACGCTGGTCCCGCTGCGGTTTATTGCCGAAGCGCTGGGCGCCGGGTGGATTGTTGGGACGAGAGGCAGCTGAACGGTCAGTTTGACCGTCCATCAGGGCGTTGTGCACAGGAGGGTAAAGGATGAATTTGATTTGTTTGCCGTATGCCGGCGGTTCGGCGCGGATTTTTAACGGATGGGATCAGGCGATGGGCAGGGGCATTGAATGCCGGGCGGTGGAATTGGCCGGCCGCGGCCGCAGATATCCGCATAAGCCTTACGCCGATGTGGAGGAGGCTATTGACGACTTGCTTAAGCTGACCGCACCGTATATTGCGGACGAGCCTTACGGCATTTTCGGCCACAGCATGGGGTCGCTGCTGGCGTTTGAGCTGATGCACCGGCTGCAAAAGGCTGGCGAGCAGCTGCCGGCTTGCGCGTTTTTGTCGGGCCGCAATCCGCCGCATGTGCCGATCCCGGAGATGTTTCATACGCTGCCGGACGAGGCGTTTATCGATAAGCTGAAAGCATTGAACGGCACGCCGGCCGAGGTGTTCGAGCATGAGGAGCTGATGCAGCTGTTTTTGCCGATTATCCGCAACGATTTCAAGCTGGCGGAGACGTACCGCTACGTCGAAGGCCGAGCGCCGCTGCGCTGCCCGTTTGTCGTGTTCCACGGCACGCGCGATTCGTTTACGACGGCGGCGACGGTGCAGCAATGGGCGATTCATACGAGCGGCGGCTTGCAGATTCACGAGCTGGACGGCGGGCATTTTTTTCTGCATGATCATTTGCCGCAGTTGGGCGCGGTCATTCGGGATGCGCTGATCCGTCTGACGATTGCGTGATGCAGGGGCATACGAAAACCGGCCGCGGCCGGCGATCTCGCGTTTGAGGTTGCCGCGCCGCTGTTTTTTTGCCTCTGTGTGAAAAGTGGATGGCGAAGCGCGGCCTATTTCCCGCGCGTGTCCGGCGGCGCCGGAGCTGGATCGGGAGCCGGCCGCGGCTTTTTTTGCCCCGGGAACTGGATGGGACGAACCCATGAGCAAGTGGATGGCGTGTTTCCGGTCCTTTTCGAGTAAGCTGGTGATAGAGCAAAGAAGCGGGTGCGATCGGCCCGCGGGGAAGGGGAGTTTGCGATGAACGCAAACCTGTTTTATGCGATTTTTACGGTGATTTTGCTGGTTGGCGTGATCGGCACGCTGATGGTGGGCTTTTCGAAAAAAAATAAGGAAGGCGATCAGTCGTATTTCCAAAAGACCGGGACGAAATGGGTCCGCCTGACCTCCTTGTACGTCGTGGCGATTGCGCTTGGTCTGCTGGCGCTGATCGCTTTTGTGAAGGGCTGGTTCTAGCGGCGGGGCGCAGCGTTCCGCCAGCCGCCGCACGGCCGGCGACGCGCCGGAAGCGCGCGGGGCGTTACACTTGCTCCAGCGCGCGCCACGCCTCGAGCAGCCGCTCGACGCCGCGCGGGATTTGCGCCAGCGCCGGCCGGGCGAAGCTCAGCCGCAGGTAGCGGCGGTCCGAGCCGTATACGCTGCCGGGCGTGAACACGACGCCGCGTTTGATCGCTTCGTCGAGCAGGCGCGTTTCGTCCGCCGGGCGCTCCAGCCGGCACCACAACGTCAAGCCGCCGGCGGGCGGTTCGAAGCTGAGCAGCTCGCCCATGTGGCCGCTCAGGGCATCGGTGAGCGCGGCTTTCTTGCGGGCCAACTCCACGCGCAGCCTGTCGAGCTGCTGCTCCATATGGCCGCCTGCGAGCAGATGGTGCGCCGCCCATTGCGGCAGGCTGCTGAGGCCAAAATCCATCTGCTGCCGCGCGTCGGCCAGCCGCCGGACGATCGTCTGCGGCGCAAGCAGCCAGCCGATGCGCAAGCCCGAGGCGGCGATTTTGGACAGCGAGCCGACGTACAGCACGTTGCCCGATGAATCGAGCGATTTCAGCGTCGGCGGCGGGCTGCCGCTGGAGGCGGTCAGCGTAAACGGATCGTCTTCGACAATCGGAATGCCCAGCTCCGCGGCGATGTCCAGCAGCTCGCGCCGCCGTTCGGGAGCAAGCACGCTCCCGGTCGGGTTCTGAAAGTTCGGATTGACGAAGATCATCCGAATGCGGTGCTGCTTGTACAGCGGCACGATGTCCTGCGGCCGGATGCCGCGGCGATCGACCGGTAGCCGGAACAGCCGCAGCCCGGCCGATTGAAACATCGGCAGCGAGTAGCTGTAGGACGGGTCTTCGATCGCGACGGCATCGCCGGGGCTTAGCAGGCATTGCGTGATCAGGTACAGCGACTGCTGCGACCCCGAGGTGATCAGCATCGAAGAAGCGGTCGTGCGCACGCCTGCCCGGCGTTCCAGGAACGCGACCAGCGTTTCGCGCAACGGCAGGAAGCCCTGCGGATCATCGTAGCCCAGCGGCTCGGTGAAGGGTTGCTCCCGCAGCACCTGTTGCAGCGGTTCGCCAACAAACAGGTCCGTCGACAGCTCGCCGCTGGCGAAATCGATCAGCGGGTGCGCCGACGATTGGCGCAAAGCTTCGCGGATGCGGCGGATGGCCGGCAGGTTCGGCAGGAAGGTGCCGCCTTCGGCGTATTGCTTCCAGTTGGGCGTTATTTTCGGGACGATGCCCCATTTGTGCGTCATGACTTTCGTGCCGCTGCCTTGCGCGCTTTCCACCAAGCCGGAGGCGCGCAACTCGTCGTAAGCCTGCACGATCGTGCTGCGGTTTACGCCCAACTGGCCGGCGAGCTTGCGCTCGGAGGGCAGTAGCGTGCCCGGCGGATATTCGCCGAGCGTGATGCGTTTTTCCAGTTCGGCGGCGATTTGCTGGTACAGCGAGGTTTTGCTTGTTCGATCCAAATTCCACATGCGGGCCGTTCCCTTCGATGGCTTCAAGTATGGCCCTAGTATAACATGCGCAGACAACGTTTCAAGAGGAGGCGGGATCATCATGGAACCGAAACAAGTTCGCATCGCGGTCGTGCAGGCTGCGCCGCAACTGTTCGACAAAAACGGCGCGCTGGCCAAAATCGCTGAGTGGACGCAAGCCGCAGCGCTCCAGGGGGCGCAGCTTATCGTGTTTCCCGAAGCGTTCGTGCCGGGGTATCCGCGCGGTCTGGCGTTTGGCACGCGGGTCGGCAGCCGCAGCGGCGCAGGCCGGCTCGATTGGCAGCGTTATGCCGATAACGCCTTGACGATCCCCGGGCCGGAGCTGGCCCAGATGGCCGCCATGGCCAAGGAGGCGCAGGCCTATCTGGTCGTTGGCGTCATCGAACGAGAGGGCGAGCACGGCGGCACGACCTTATATAATTCTCTCGTTTACATTGGGCCGGACGGCGCTTATCTTGGCAAGCACCGCAAGCTGATGCCGACCGGCGCGGAACGGCTGCTGTGGGGGCAGGGCGACGGCAGCACGCTGACGGTCATCGATACGCCGTTTGGCAAAGTTGGCGGGCTGATTTGCTGGGAGAATTACATGCCGCTGGCGCGCATGGCGATGTACGCCAAAGGCGTGGATATTCTGCTGACGCCGACGGCCGACGCGCGCGACACCTGGCAGTCGACCCTGCGCCATATTGCTTGCGAGGGGCGCTGTTACGTCGTGTCGAGCAATCAATACGTGACCAAAGCGTCGTACCCGCCCGACTTGGCCTGTTATGCCGACATCGGCGGCGACGATGACGTGCTGTGCCGTGGCGGCAGCGCGGTTGTGAATCCGCTCGGCGCTTATGCGATCGAGCCGCTGTACGGCTCCGAAGGGCTGCTGCTCGCCGATCTTGATCTGTCTCTGGTCACGCAAAGCCGTTATGACCTCGACGTCGTCGGCCACTACAGCCGTCCCGACGTATTCCAGCTTATCGTGAATGAGCAGCCGCAGGTCGGCGTGCAGTTCCGCTAAGGCGAAAAAGCATTCCTTGCCGGGATTCGGACAGGAATGCTTTTTCTGCTGACGACAAGCGCTTGGACAGCTTTATCGTATTCGTCTGGACTGCCGGCGTCAGGAGAGTGCAAGCTGGCTGGCCGATTGGACCTCCCCCTGAGCAGCGCGGCAAGCAGCAGGGGCAGACTTTGCGCGGTCAATCGTTGCGGGATACGTTTGCCCAGCCAATCGTTGCGGGATACGGCTAGTCGCGTGCGCCGCTTGCAGCCTCGGCCGTTTGAATGCTGACCGTTTTCGTCGTATCGTCCCAGCCGACCCGGGCGCCCAGCGACTCGGCGATAAAACGGACCGGAACGAGCGTAGTACCGTTCAGTAACACGGCGGGGTGGTCCAGCTTGACGCTCTGTCCATTCACTTCCGCGGCGTCGGCGCCGATGGCGATGCGCAGCTCCAGTCCGTCCTTGAGCGCGGTGACTGCAGCGGAAGCGGCATCCCAGGAAATTCGCGCGCCAAGCGTTTCGAAGATGGTGCGCATCGGCACCAGGGTCGTGTCGTTCATCAGCACGGGAAACTGTTCGAAAGCGAGCGCTTGTCCGTTCACATCGACCTTGATCGTGTCGAACGTTTCGCTTGGCTGCGCAGCGTCGCTTTTGATCAGCACAGGCACGGTGCGCCACCATTCGGTGCCGTCGCCGGTATAGCCGTCGCCCCAGCCCCACAGCGTATGGTCTTCGCGCAGCGCCATCACGTTGTTGCCGGTGCTCGCAGCCGTGATGTGCCGGATATGCGTCAGCCCTTTCACCTGCACGGGGACCTTGGCATCCTCGTACGAGCCGATGCCGAGCTGGCCGCCGGTGTTGCTGCCTCCGGCCCAGACGGTGCCGTCTTTTTTCAAATAAATCGGGCTTGCTTGCGTCGCTTGAATTTCCGCAACATCGCGAATGTACGGGGCTTGCAGCGGTTCAGGCCGCGGTTCGGTCGTCCCGTCGCCCAACTCGCCGAAGCTGTTGTCGCCCCACACCCAGACGGTGCCGTCGGCCTTGAGCGCAAAATAGCTGCCGGAGGTCATGGCGACCGAGACGATCTGATCGAGGCCGCGCACCGGTTCGGGCCCGCCGTCCGCGCCAATCGTCAGCACTGTGCCGTCCTTCCGCAGCGCGATCAGGCCGCCGGAATAGCCGGTCGCGACCAGCTTGATGTCGGTCCAATGGGCTAATTTCACCGGCCGGGTTGTGTACGGGATGCTGATGAATCCCCAGGCCCACAGCGAGCCGTCGTCTTGAACGGCGAAGGTTGCGGCGAAGTTGCCGGTGATCGAGACGATATGCGACAGCTCTTTCAGCTGCACGGGTCGGGGGGCGTTATGCTGCACGGCCACTGCGCCGGAGCCGGTTTGCCGCTCCGTGACGCTCCCGTCGCCGAGCTGGCCGTCGGTGTTATCGCCCCAGGCCCAGACGGTGCCGTCCTGCAAAATCGCATACGAATTCGCCTGCCCTGTGCCGAGGGCGGCAACGCCGCCAAGCGCCGGGACCGGCACGGGCAGCTTCTCCGGTTCGCCGAATTGTCCGGTTCCCAATTGTCCGGCGCCATTGCCGCCCCAGGCCCACAGTGAGCCGTCCTGCTTGAGCGCCAGACGGTGCGAGCCGCCGGAGGACATATCGGCCCAGCCGCCGGATGCGGGCTGGAACGAGTCGGCAGCAGCGGCTCCGGCCGGAACTGTTGTCCCGATCCAAGCAGCGAATGCGAGCGCCTGGACCAGACGAATCGACCATACTGGTTTCAACATATACACCTCTTTCATTTAGCAAATGATGGCTGAACCACTTCGTTCATTATAAAGGTTGCGGCCGCGTCTGTCAGTTGCGTTGTTCCGCCGCGCTGCGGTAAGCTGGACCTGAAGCCGGCAGCGCTGACTCCGGCGGTGGAGGAGATGAGGACGAAGATGAGCAGCAATCCGATAAGAGATGCGCTGCTCGGCGTATGCGTCGGCGATGCGCTGGGCGTGCCGGTGGAGTTTGCCTTGCGGCAGGCGCTGCGCAGCAATCCGGTGACGGGCCTGCGCGGCTATGGGGTCTGGAATCAGCCGAAGGGCACCTGGTCGGACGACAGTTCGCTGACGTTTTGTTTGGCGGAAAGCTTGTGCCGCGGCATCGATGTTGAGGATATGGGCGAGCGGTTCGTGCGCTGGTATCGCGAGGGTTATTGGGGCGCGCACTATGAGGTGTTCGATATCGGCAACGCCACTCGCACGGCGATTCAAAGGCTAAGCTCCGGCGCTGTACCCGCCCGGGAAGCGGGATTGCGCGATGCCGGCAGCAACGGCAACGGCTCGCTGATGCGCATTATGCCGCTGGCGCTGGCGGTCCGTCGGCTGCCGAGGTCCGAGCGGGCGCGGCTAGTCGCCGACGTGTCGTCAATCACGCACGGCCATGCCCGTGCGGTGCTGGCTTGCGACCTGTACATCGAATACGCGTTGCTGCTGTTGGACGGCAAGGGCGTGCGCGAAGCCTATGGGGCGTGGCGGCTTTGGGCGCAGGAGGAGCTGGCCGAGCACCCGGAAATCGGGCATTTCCGGCAGTTGGTTGCAGACGATATCGCGACTTATGAAGAAGCGGCGATTTCCTCGTCCGGTTATGTAGTGGATACGTTAACGGCGAGCCTCTGGTGTTTGCTGACCGGCGGTTCCTTTGCGGAAGCTGTGCTGAAAGCGGTCAATCTCGGCGGCGATACGGACACGACGGCTGCTGTGACCGGCGGGTTGGCCGGACTGGCGTATGGAGCGGCAGCGATTCCGCTCGAATGGGTGATGGCGTTGGCTCGGCTGAACGATATTGAACAGCTGTGCGAACGGTTGCACGCTGCGCTTGAACGGGCGTAACGGATCGGAGCAAGCGGCGAAGCCGTCTCGAATGCGATAAGCATCGAGGCGGTTTTTTGTCATATGGAATCCGGCTAAAAATTACCCCGAAAACACAATATATTCTACTAAAATATTTTCGTGCAATTTTCGTTCAGAGCCTCATTGACTTCTCGAATCGTGTCGATTATGATAGAAATATAGTGATTTTACGAAAATTTTAGAAATATTGAATTAGAAATTAACTAAAATTTTCGGAAATCTCTAGTTGTTGCTTTCGGGTGCTGCAAGGATCGGGAGGGGAGATTTTTTTAAAAAGGTTCGATGTAAGCGTATACAAATCTTGCGAAAAGGTATGCGCCAACTTCACCGGCAGGGAGGAAGCAGCGAAGCCAGTCGACAGATGAACGTTTGCCTCATGTACAAAGAGAGATGGGCCTTTTGGTACGACGCATGTGAACAAAAAAAACGAATGGGGAGTGAGTCTATGCGAATCAAGCTTTTGTCCAAGCAAGTTCTTTTATCCGCGTGTTTGACGATGTCGATGGCGGCCGGTCCGTTCGCGGCTTCGGTGTCTGCGGACAGCCCGATCGTCCCGGTCGGCGCGGGCAGCTATACGACGGCGTTGCCGACGGTGCAGGGCACGGTTGCGCCGCAGGCGATGATTTACCGCACGGCCAATGTCACCGGCCCGATGCCAAGCAACAAATGGTGGAGCTCTGCGGCGTGGAATCCGTTTTCGTACCAAATGTTTGCCGATCCTCTGCAATTGACGGCGGTAGCCGCCGGCATTCAGGTGAGCAACCCGGATGCCTATGCCAGTGCCACTCAGTATGATTTGAACGGTACGGTAACCAAGGTGAGCGGCATTTACCGCCACGACCTGTTGAACGGCAATCACATGGCCGACTTTACGCTTGGCACAAGCGGTACGGCGTCCTTCCCGCAAAAGCTCGTTGACGGCTATTCCGATTGGTCGGTTTCGTTGCTGTGGTCGAACGGCGCCAATTCGATGAGAGTGACCTCGTCGACAGGTTCGCCTTACTTGTACGCGACGTATGCCGGCGGCAATCCGCAGTTGAAGTTCGACAAGGCGCCAACGATTGTAAGCGGTTCCGCCAGCTCGAATGTGCTGCAAATTCAAAGCAACGGCCGTACGTACGGCTTGTTCGGCCCTACGGGCGCAACATGGACAGGGATCGGCACAACGACCTTGACCTGCGTGCTGCCTAGCGGCAAAAACTATTTCTCGGCAGCCGCGCTGCCGGATGCAAGCGCTTCGACGTTGGCCACCTATCAGCAATATGCCTACAACTTCATTACGAATCAGGGCGCGTCCAATACGGCGGTTACATACTCCGTTGACCATGAAACCTCGCAGGTGCACACAACGTATACGGCCACTACGCAAGCGATGGAAGGCAGCCAGGTCGGCACGATTATGGCGCTGTATCCTTCGCAGTGGAACAGCCTCGACAGCAGTGCGACGGTGTTGCCGCAGCAGTTCACTTCCGCGCATGGCATGATGAAAACGGTTGCGGGCAACTCGTTTTCGACAACGCTGACCTACCACGGCATTTTGCCTTATGTGCCGGCTGTCGGCAATTACGATTCTGCCAAATTGAGCACCTATGTCCAAACGGTCGCCAACGAACCGGATCACCTCACGCAAGCGATTAAAAATGCGTGTACCGACCGGTCGGGCGTGGTCGTCAGCTATACGAAGGGCTGCGCTTACGGCCGCGTGATGAACGTCGTTCCGCTCGCTCAGGCGCTGGGCGACTCCACCTCCGCCGAAGCTTTGGAAAAATGGCTGGAGCAGGATATTGGGGATTATTTGTCGGCCACGACGCCAAGCGGCGCGACGAAATCGGCCAACCTGTTCTACTATGATAAAAACTGGGGCACGATGATCGGATATCCGGGCGGTTTCGGCACCGACGGCTCGATCAACGACCACTCGTTTACCTGGGGGTATTTTACTCACGCCGCTTCGCAAATCGCGCTGAATAACCCGGATTGGGCTACGCAGTCCAAGTACGGGGCGATGGTCAACTATCTGTTCGAGGACGTAGCCAACACGGACAAAAACAGCACGATGTTCCCGTATATGCGCTCATTTGATCCGTACGCCGGCCACTCCTGGACAGACGGACGCGCCAACTTTGGCGACGGCAACAACGTGGAGTCTTCTTCCGAAGGCATCCAAATGTGGTCGTCCATGATCCAATGGGGTCTGGCTACCAATCAGCAAAAATACGTGGATCTCGGCATTTACCTGTACACGACGGAAACGCATACGGCGCTCGACCAATGGTTCCAGGTCAACGGCAACTATCTGCCGAACGTTCCAACCGAGCTTGGCTTTGCCCAAAGCTGGACGAACGCAAGCAGCACCTCGGCTACGCTGACGCTGACGCCGGAGCACCCGATGACGCTTTCGATCGCGCATATTCAAGTGAATGGAGCCAATCGCGATGAGATGATGCAAGCGGTTCCAGGTACGAACAAGCTTGCTTACACCGTTACGGGCTTGAGTGACGGCGCTGTCATCAAGTATTGGTTTACAAACGGCTTTGTTGGCGTTCAAGGCAACAGAGACGACAAAAATCCGTATACGTACACCTTCAAATCGGCAGGCAACGGTCCAACGACCAGCAACCTCAGCCCTAGCAACGGCACGCCGGGCACGACAATAACGATCAATGGCAGCGGCTTCGGCACGACGCCGGGCACCGTCAAATTCGGCAGCGCGTCGCTGACGCCGCTTACCTGGAGCGATACGGCTATCACGTTCAAGGTTCCCGTTGTAGCTCCTGACAATGCAATGGTGCAAGTTGTTACAGCGCAAGGGTCGACCAACTTCCAGAACTTTGCCGTGCTCGCCAACCAAACCGGCCAGCAATGGGGCGGACAATCGACCTACGGGGTATGGTGGACGGGAGATCCGCAAGAAAAACGCGGCATCAACATGCTGCCGCTGACCGGCGCTTCGATGTATCTCGGCTTGTATCCAGACGTGGACAAAGCATCCATCGATCAATTGAAAGCGGAGATGGGCGGCGACAACTGGACCTGGTGGGCGGATCTGCTCTGGATGTTCCAAGCGTTCTACGATCCGAACGGCGCAATCAGCTTGTACAATGCCAATCCGAGTTACATGAACTCTGCAGGCATTCAGAACGAGCAGGGCATCAGCCAAGCGCAAGCGTACAGCTGGCTTTACTCCATGCAAGCGCTTGGACGCGTGAACGGCAACATTACCGCCAACACGCCGCTGTACTCCGTATTTACGAATAACGGTGTGAACACGTATGTAGCCAACAACGTAACTGACGCTCCGCTGACGGTGACGTTCTCCGACGGCGCAACGCTGACCGTACCGGCGCATACGATGGCCTGGAAGGGCGGCCTGAACGGCTCCATGAACAACCGCAACGGCATTTCGCAAACCGGCACAAGCACACCAACACCTACGCCAACTGCTACGCCGACGGCAACACCAACGGCAACGCCTACGCCAAGCGGAACGCCAACACCAACGCCAACGCCAAGCGGAACACCGACGGCTACACCAACGCCGACAGCAACACCAACGGCAACGCCAACACCAACAGCGACGCCAACACCGACCCCAACGCCAACGACGGGCACAGTGGTCATTACCGACTTGGGCAACGGTTCGGTGAAGTTCTCGATTACTTTGACCGAGCAAAAAACAGATGTCTATGTATTTGCCAAGAAAAATGGCGCGCAGGATTATGCTGAAACCGGCCTGGCCGCCAGCGGCGTGAACAACGGCAACGGAACGTATACGTATTCGAGCACGCGTCCGGCAGGCACGTATGCGGCCGGCAATACGATCGAAGCGCGGTTCTATACGTTCAGTCAGGCAAGCGGTCAAAAGTTCTATCCAGGTCCAACGGATGCAACGTTTACGGCACCGGTAACGTACGGCTCTGCGCCGACACCAACGCCGACACCAACGCCGACACCAACGCCGACACCAACGCCGACACCGACGCCAACACCAACACCGACGCCAACACCAACACCGACGCCAACACCAACACCGACACCGA
>Ga0222419_100105_pt1 | contig 149181 bp, 136 predicted proteins | sample 1B20Ametagenome_FD_182474 | JGI IMG/M metagenome (GOLD analysis project Ga0222419, IMG submission 182474) | Enriched microbial communities from leaf-cutter ant dump, University of Wisconsin, Madison, United States - 1B20A (version 2) | ecosystem: Environmental > Terrestrial > Nest > Insects... | reverse complement strand
GAAAAGTTTTGTCGTGTCGCTTTGCTTCACTGATTTTTACAAATTCGGGGGTGTCGCTATGGGCATCTATCATCATATGAACCTTCAAACCGCCTTTCTTTTTGCCATCGTTCTTTGGATTGCGACCGACTCCTTTCATAATGTCCGAAAACAGGCTGATAGTCGTAGAATCGAAGATGAAAAGTTTGGCAAAAGAGGTGTTGTCAATCCGGCTGACCGACTAATTTCTTTTCTGTATTTTTACTGCTCATATTTTTGATTTGTGGTAAAACCAAAATATGAAAAAAGGAGCTAATCCCAAGGGAAAGCTCCTTAATTTTTAAAAGTTAGTCGGTTAGTAGTGAAAAAAAATTACCAGCTGAAAATCAGATTGACAAACAGATTCCTGCCCGGTCTCGGTATATTGTTCCAGTCCGAAAAGGTTGCATAATCCTGATCGAACAGATTCTCTGCACCCAGCTTTACAGTCAGTTTCTGTGCATTGAAATCAAACACTTTTGAAGCCGAAACATTCACGATCTGATAACTGTCTTTTGGCGTTTCACCAAATTCTGCGCTGTATCGGCTGTTTTTTAAACTTCCTTCCAAATCCGCCTCAGCCGACCATTTTCTTTTGTCGAACCGAAATCCGACACGATAATTAAACGGCTGAATCAGCGGCAGACGGTTTTTTTCAAAATCTTCACCGTATCGGTAAGAAGCACGTCCGTTAAAACTCCAGCCCGGAAGAAAACGGTATTCCAGATCGAGATCGGTATTGAATATTTCTGCATATTTCAAAGCCTCATACACCTTGATTCCGTTTGCACCGATGGTCATCGGAATCAGCGACGGATCGGGTTTTCCGATGATGTAATCATAGATATGGAAGAAATTTCCCTGCCATTTCACGGTCAGTTTGTCAAATTTATATTGGGTGGTCAACGAAAATTCAACCGATTTTTCATTTTTCAAAAATGGATTTCCGACATAGTCATAAGCATCAAAACTGTTGAACAGATAAAAACCGTATGCCTCGGAAACCGAAGGCGCTCTCTCGCTGAAACCGATGCTGAAACCGTGCATCCAACGGTTGTGATGAAACGACAGTGCAGTGTTGATACTTTTGATTGAACGGGTTTTTGATGATTCCATTTCTGGATAAAAAACCTTGAGACTGTTCAGTCCAAAATCGCTTTCAATGCTGTTGTGATGAAGCCCGAAACCTGCCGAAAAATCAAAATTCAGATGAGGTGTGAATTCAATTTTGTCCTCGATAAAAAATCCGCCATAAACTGTATTAACATCCGGCCAGGTCATCATATACATATCCGGTTCGTTCGGATTATTCGGATACATCGTCATTTCAGCCAGCGAATTGTTCAGATGCCCCGACAGACTGAATGCAAATTTGTGTTTTGAATAATTTCCTTTCAGTTTGGTATAAAAACCCGAAGTTTTGCTCCAGCCCGGCATGTCCATCCGAATCGGCACATCGGGACGATGGCTGTCATCCATTACGTGTTTGACATTGTTGTAATAAACTTTGGTTTCCCACAGATTGAATGTCGGCGACAAATCTTTGTAAGAATACTGAACCGAAGCGATGGTTGCCTTGGCCAGTGAGACATCCATCAGCAGAGCGGGGTAACCCACATCGGTCGCACGGTCATAAATCAGTGAAGCTTCAACCGACTGATGATCAGTCAGTTTATAGCCCGCAATCGCCGAAAGATTGTATTTTGTAAATTGTGAATACATAATTTCATCGCCGCCTCCTGCTTTGTAATTGTCAGCATCCCGATAGGTAAAATCAAGATTTGTAAAAAATTGATCTGATGAATAACTCATATCGGTCCCGGCAATCAGCTGTTGGTTGACGCTCTCAAAACCGCTGAACAGCGAACCTTTGAAACCGGTATTGTTGAAACCTGCTCTCTTTCTCACCAGATCAATGTTTCCGGCAATCGTACCGCCGTGTGAAGCACCCGACGGACCGCTGCTGATATTTGCTTTTGAGAAATTTGTGATTTCAACATAAGAAGTCACCGGATCCATTTTGTCGGTACAGGCGCTGTAAATCCGCATTCCGTCAAGGGTGATGACGCTGCGTTCGGTCGCCATTCCCTGAAGCATCGGTTCCCAGGCATAAGCACCTCTTTTGATCATATTGACCGAAGCTGATTTTTCGAGATAATTATCGATCGATCCGAGGATTTTTGAATCTTTCAGCTGTTTGTCGGTCGGCTGCGAAATGATAATTACCTCGTCGAGCTCCACATCATCAATACTGTCATTCGGATAATCCTGTGCAAATGCCGTCAGACCAAAACCGATTGCAAATGCCGTTAGGATGTATTTTTTCATCGTCTTTGTTTTTAATTCAAACACATAATCATTCACCAAATTGAATTACAATTAATTGCGCAATTCAATTGATTCGATCAATTAGAACTCGATCTCAAAGAAAATACTGCTTTGCGGATTTGATTCGGTTACTTCTTCACCTTTCAGGATTTCACCGTTTTGGTTTTCAAGCATCAGGTTGACAACCCAGTAACCGGTCATTGTCAGACTGAGTTTACCGTGATAAAATCTGTCTGAGGACTGTGTCAGATCCACATTGTTTGGCGAACCGTGATTTCCCATGCCGGGCATTCTCGGATCGATTTTCAGTTTGTAATTGTTCACAATCGGAAAATCATGCATTGATCCCATTTTGAAAATCGCAGCCGTCATATCGTTTACCGCAACTTTCGGGTCTGCAGGTTCAACCAGCGCAACGATGTATTTGTTTTCATCACTTCCTACAAAGGAGGTCACTCTTCTTTTTGAAGCCTGCTGAACTTCGATTGCATTTGACATTTCATAACTGCTTCCGCCGACGGTATATTCAAAACTCAGATCCCATGAACCCGCCATCTGAAAAACAATCCAGCCTTCGTACAGACTCTGTTTTCCGCTCACTTTCTGAATTTCGGAATAGGGTGCACCGTGTTGCATATTGCCCATATCCATCATCGGCATCCAGCTGAAATTTGAATTGGTGATCAGCGAGCCGTCGTTGTTTTTTAATTGCAGATAAATTTTGTTGTAACCGTCTGTAAGATTTCCGCTTTCTGTATAAATTGCAATTTTGTGATTTTGATTTTCAAAGGTTTTTACCATCGTCAGTCCTTCGGTTTCATCGGTTGGCTGTGGTCCGTTTCCGTTGTCGTCATCCGAACAGGAAAACATAATTGTGGCTGCTGCAAACAGCAGTGCATATTTTAAGAATTTCATAATTTTATTTTTTTGATTGATACAATGATTTGTGCGAATTGAATTGATCCGCAAATGATTTTTGAACATAGTTTTTGAATCCGAATTAAATAATCCGGTCAGAATAAATGTTCAAATAAATTGATCAGCCAAAAACGGGTGGAGGCGTGAACCGTTTCAAATCGGCAGACTGAAAACGGTCCAAATAATAGAAATTATGAATGTGTGATTTATAGAATTCAGGTATCTCAAAATGAAAATCATTGGTCAGAAAAACCGATTCGGTTTTTAATTGCTGCAAAAGCGCCGGAACTTCATTTCCGTCGGTCTGATTTGCCATTTTTGAAAGCTGACAGTTCCCGTTACAATGTTCGGCGGGTTTGTCCCTGTTTTCACAAAAGAGTTCGGTAAAATCTTTATTGTCCAACAGATAGAAATTGAGAATCAGGCTGTTCTTTATGCTTCCGAACAGAAGTACAAAAATCATCGGCCATATCAGAAAAATTGATTTCTCTCTCATTTCGGAGACAAATGTATTCTATATTGTCGAATCTGATCATGATTTGGATCAAGGATTTCGGTTTTTGAACAATGATTTTAATCACTGACAATTGTTTGTGCACAATCTGAAAATGAATTCAAAAAAAATCAAAAATAAAAGGCTGTTTTATCGAAAGAAATTTAATTTTAGCCCGAATAATTAATTTTTTAAAAAAATGAAGACTTCAGATATATCAGAAAATCTAAAAGGATCCGAAATCCTGAATATCGGCGGCAGGGTCAGAGAGCTGCTGATGAAGGGTGAAAAAATTCACAATCTGACGATTGGTGATTTTGACACTTCAATTTTTTCAACGCCAAAACTGCTCAAAGATGCGGTGATTGATGCCTATAATTCGAATTTTACAAACTATCCGGCGGCAAACGGAGAACCCGAATTGAGAAAAAATGCTGCAGTCTATCTGAAAAAAGTTGGCGGTCCGGATTACAATGAAAATGAAATCCTGGTTTCTGCCGGTGCAAGACCTTTGATTTATTCGTTTTACAGAACGGTTATCGATCCGGGCGATACGGTTTTGTTTCCGGTGCCTTCATGGAACAATGATGCCTATTCGTTTTTGAATCGGGCAGAAACCATTGAGATTCCGACAAAACCCGAAAATAAATTTATTCCGACCGCAGCAGAAATCGCACCGCATATTTCAAAGGTATCGCTGATTGCGCTCTGTTCACCGCTGAATCCGGGCGGAACTGTATTTGAGCGGACTCAGTTGGAAGAAATCTGTGAGCTGATCCTCAGTGAAAACAAAAAAAGGCTGTCTGAAAACCGTAAACCGGTCTATCTGCTTTTTGATTCAATCTATTGGCAGCTGAATTACGGTGAAGCAGAATTTCTCCATCCGGTCATGATTTGCCCCGAAATAAAGGATTTTATGATTTCAATCGACGGAATTTCAAAAGCCTTTTCGGCAACAGGTTTGAGAGTCGGCTGGGCTTACGGTCCTGAAGATATCATCAAAAAAATGTCTGCGCTGCTGACCCATGTCGGAGCCTGGGCGCCAAAACCCGAACAGTTGGGAACGGCTGCTTTTCTGGCTCGGTTTGATGAAGTTCAAAAATATCTCGATCACCACCGTTTTGAATTGTCGGAAAGACTCAGCGGTTTTTACAATGGTTTCAAACAGCTGAAATCTGAAGGATTCAGCGCGGATACGATCAAACCCGAAGCTGCGCTATATCTGAGTGTGAATCTGGAATTGAAAGGAAAACAGACACCGGCAGGAAAAATGCTGAATTCTGCAAGAGAAATCACAGACTGGCTGATCGATGAAGTCGGAGTGGCACTGGTTCCGTTTTATGCTTTCGGATCTTCCGATGAACTATGCTGGTTCAGACTTTCGGTCGGCAAGGCATCGCTTGACGATATACCAAAAATCATTGAAACATTTAGAAAATCATTGTCCGAACTGAAATAATAAACGAGGAAGTGTTTTTTGAATTCATACTAAAATTCTTAAAAACTTGTTATTAATTAGGTTGAAGTCAGGTCGGTTTTGAATATGAAATTATAATTAGATTTGCCCAATGGAAATAAAAGGAAAGCTGATCATTATTGGCGGTGCAATTGACAAAGGAAGTTTTACCGAAGTCAGTTTCGACAAAAATGTAGCCAATAATTTAAATTTCTTTGAAAAAGGGATCCTGAAAAGAATCATCAAAGAATCCAGGCTGGAATCTGAATCGAGAATAGAAATCGTTACGACCGCTTCATCGATCCCGATGGATGTCGGTTCGGAATATATCAGAGCATTCAATTATCTCGGCGCCAACAATGTGGGTGCGCTTCATATCCAGAAAAGGGAAGAAGCTTCGACGGATGAAATCCTTGAAAGGGTTGAAAAAGCCGATGTGATGATGTTCACCGGCGGCGATCAGCTTCGTCTGACTTCGATTTTGGGCGGAACCCGTTTTCACAAAGCCCTGACCGAAAAATACAGAAATGAAGAGTTTGTGTATGCCGGAACTTCAGCGGGTGCAGCTGCTGCATCGGCAAGCATGATTTATCAGGGAACCAGCAAGGAAGCGTTGCTCAAAGGCGAGGTGAAAATCACCAGCGGTCTGGATCTGATTGAAAATGTGATTATCGATACCCATTTTGTAAGCCGCGGACGAATCGGACGTTTGTTTCAGGCGGTCGTCAGCAATCCGAGGGTGCTTGGCATCGGATTGGGTGAAGATACCGGTCTGCTGATTAAAAACGGAAGCTGTATGGAAGCCATCGGTTCGGGGCTTGTCATACTGGTTGACGGAAGACAGATCAGGGATACCAATCTGACCGATGTTCCGCTGGGAGCACCGATTTCGATCAACAATCTGATTGTCCATGTGATGAGCCAGGACGACAAATATGATCTGACCACCGGCGAATTCACTATCTTTGACAAATCTTCAAAAACAGTATAGTCAAATGATCAAACTGATTATCCACGGCGGATTCTTCAGCGAATCGGGCACAGATTCAGCAACCAAAAAGGCAAAACAGGATGCACTGAAAAGAATACTCGAAAACGGTTATTCGTTTTTGAAAAACAATTCTGCTTTTGAAACCGTGATCCATACCGTTTCTCTTTTGGAGGACGATCCGCTTTTCAATGCGGGCATCGGTTCTCAAATTCAGAGCGACGGTAAAATTAGGATGAGTGCGGCTGTGATGGACGGTCAGACCGAAAAAATGAGCGGTGTGATTAATATTCAGAAAGTTAAAAATCCGATCAAAATTGCAAAAGTGCTGATCGACTTTGATGACAGAATTCTGGGCGGTCCGGCAGCAACCGAATTTGCAAGAAAAAACGGTTTTGAAGAATTTTCGACCGAAACCGAACAGCGCAGAAAAGAATACGAAGAAAAATTAAAATCACTGGGAACCGGAACGGTCGGCTGTGTGGCAATCGACAGTGAGGGAAGACTGGCTGCCGCGACTTCGACCGGCGGAAAAGGTTTTGAAATTCCGGGCAGGATATCTGATTCTGCAACTGTTGCCGGAAATTATGCCAATTCAAATTGTGCGGTAAGCTGTACCGGAGTGGGCGAGGACATCGTCAGCGGTGCGGTGGCTGCAAAAATCGTTACCCGTGTTACAGACGGAATGCCGATCGGAAAAGCATTTGAAAAGACTTTTGAAGAACTCAAACCCTACGACGGTTTTGCGGGTGCAGTCGCAATCGACAAATCGGGTAATTTTTGTCATCTGGACTCGCATCCCAAAATGGTCTTCGGCTCGTATGACGGGATAGAATTTGAGATTTTCGACTAAATACCTGAGTTGGATGATCTTTTGTTTTTAGGGTAACTGTTTTTCGTTTTCTTCTTTCAATTTATAACGGTAAATGTCACCCGGGCTTCCGAAAATGAAGAATAATTTTTTCCGGATACCTTTCGCATTCTTTACATCATTATAGATATCCCTGTATTCATGAAAATTAAGATAAATTGGATCCATACTGGTTTTTATCTTGGTGGTTAACCCATAAGAAGGTTTTTCTCCTTCAGGCTCATAGGTTCCAAATAATTTATCCCAAAAAATAAAAATAGCCGCAAAATTTTTGTCAATATATTTCTCTTCAGATCCATGATGAACTCTGTGATTGGACGGGGTTACAAATATACTTTCAATTATGGGATGAAGCTTGGGAATATGCTCGGTATGCTGCCAGAACTGAAACAATACCGAAATCTGATTGGCTATAAAAAACACAATTGGGTGAAATCCGAATAATGCAACGGGTATAAAAAATATGATTTTGAAATGCTGAATCCAGCTCAATCGGAAGGATACTGTCAGATTATAACTTTCTGCCGAATGATGAACCACATGTGTTGACCAAAAGAAGCGGTTGAAATGGGATATGCGATGTGACCAGTAACTGCAAAAATCATATAATAACAAACACGGAATTAAGGTCAACCAATTGAATTCCATTCGCCACGGAACCAAATTGTATAAAAATATGCTTCCGTAAATTAAGCCTGCTTTGAAAAAAAGATTAATCGCTACATTTCCCAATCCCACGAACAAAGAGCCAAATGCCTCTGTCGTATTGTAATTTCTTTTTTCGGAATACCATGAATACCAGATTTCAAGAAGGGTCAAAAAAGCCATGACAGGAATGGCATATACAATGAGATTTGCAGAACCGTTTTCTAAAGAAGTAATATCTGAATAATCAATTTTATCGGCACCAAAAAGTTTGTTGAAATTTCCAAACATCTCACGCAAGGTAGGGCTAATTTATTTAATGGATAATTCAATATAATCTTAATTGTATAACAAAACTATTTTTCAACAGATACCCGAAAGTTCAAAAATCTCAGAAAAGACACTATGATTGTTATCATTATTTGATAAATTATAATTATTAATTATCTAAATTCCAATCAGATAAATTTATCATAAATCCTTTAAATTGTATGATTGCATTTAGTTATGGTTATGATGTCGGCTGCTCAATTTAATGAACATAATTTTGACCTGAATTTAAAATAAATATTATGTCATTAGTAGGAAAAAAAGCACCCCAGTTTACTGCCCCTGCAGTATTGGACGGAGAAGAAATCGTTAACGGCTTCAAATTGCCGATCGGCGAAAAAAATATTGTACTGTTCTTCTATCCGAAGGATTTCACCTTTGTTTGTCCGACCGAGCTTCATGCATTTCAGGAGAAACTTGCTGAATTTGAAAAAAGAGATACAGTGGTTGTTGCTGTTTCAACCGATTCGGAAGAAACCCATCTCGCATGGCTGAATACAGAAAAAGATCACGGTGGAATTCAGGGTGTTACCTATCCGGTGGTTGCCGATCTGTCAAAAACTATTTCAATGGATTATGGTGTTTTAGCAGGTGAATATATAACCGATTACGAAACCGAAAGAATTGTATTTGAAGGACTTCCGGTTGCTTACAGAGGAACTTTCATCATCGATAAAAACGGTGTGGTTCGTCACGAGACCATCAACGATCTGCCGTTGGGAAGAAATATTGACGAGTATGTTCGTCTGTTGGATGCAATTCTTCATGTTGAAAAATACGGTGAAGTTTGTCCTGCCAACTGGGAAGAAGGAAAAACCGCAATGCAGGCAACCAAAGAAGGTGTATCGGAATATTTGTCACTCAATTAATCAGACCGAAAATGTTTGTTGAAATTACAGAAGACAATCTCAAAGAGGTGATCGGTCAGCAGCCCAAAACATTGGTACAGTTTGGTGCCGGATGGTGCGGAAACTGCAGACTGATGAAACCGAAACTGAAAAGAATGGCTCAGTCTGATGAGCATATTCAGTTTATCTATGCGGATGCTGAGAAATTTCCGGAAAGCAGAAAACTGGCTGAAGTCACCAATCTGCCGACCTTTGCGATATACAAAGACGGAGAATTTGTAAATCAGGTGGTTACATCAAAGGAAGAACAATTAAAAGAGCTTTACAATGAAATTGCCGGTTTATAAAAATTTGCAGAAAAACTGTTCATTTGAAGAAATGGAAAATGCGCTGAACGTACTTGAAGCTTATGCGGAATCGCCAGCTGTGAAAGAGGACGAGAGAGATGCGATCGGTGAAATCATCTCAAATATCTGCGGTGCGATCGAAATGAAATCTCTGATCGAAAACGGGATGGAGGAGAGAGATGCAGCCAATCATTTTATGAAAAGAGTGCTGGGATCGATTGATAAATAAAGACGGTCTGAACATCCATCGTATAAATTGTTTTTCTGGTTAAATTAGATTTTGGCCCGAAGACTCAGGTTTTCGGGCTTTTTATTTTATTTTTGTTGATGAACTTCAGCTTGATTTAAAATCCAAATCAGAAGATATGAGCAATCAATCAATATTGGACAACGATTTTTATAAATTCACCATGCAGTATGCGGTGGTCAAACTCTATCCCGATACGCTTGCAAAATACGAATTTATCAATCGGGGCGAACACCGTTTTCCGGCAGGATTTGACAAAGCACTGAAAGATAGAATCCGTCAAATGTCAGAACTCGCACTGACAGCAGAAGAAAAGGAATATCTGAGAATCAGCTGTCCGTATCTGAATCCTGCTTATCTCGATTTTCTTCAGGGTTACCGTTATGATCCGTCAGAAGTGGATGTGATTCAAAACGGTGAAGAACTTAAAGTCAGCATATACGGCCACTGGTACCGGACGATATTGTGGGAAGTCCCGCTGCTGTCGCTGATCAGCGAATTGTATTACGAACTGACCGGACAGCAGAGAGAAAGCGACATGAAAGTGATTGAAAGGCTTGATGCGAAGATGAATGCATACAAAGAACTCGGTGTGAAGATTGCTGAATTCGGGACAAGAAGAAGACATTCTTATGAAGTTCAAAAATTGATTGACGAAGCTTTGAAAAAATTCAGCGGCAGCAGTTATGTGGGTACCAGCAATGTCCATTTTGCAATGACAACCGGTGTAAAACCGATCGGCACCCATGCGCATGAATGGTTCATGTACCATGGCGCGCGTTTCGGATTTCGTCTGGCGAATCAGGTCGGACTGGATCGTTGGGTGAATGCCTATCACGGTGATTTGGGAATTGCGCTTACCGATACTTATACGACCGATGTGTTTTTTCAGTATTTCAATATGAAATTAGCCAAACTTTTTGACGGCGTGCGACACGACAGTGGCGATCCGGTTGAATTTGCCGAAAAAGTAATCGCACATTACAGAAAATTTGACATCGACCCTTTGTCCAAAACCATTATTTTTTCAGACGGATTGAATTTAGAAAAAGTACAGCGAATCGTGGAAGCCACTCAGGGGAAAATCGGAATTTCTTTTGGTATCGGAACCAATCTGACCAATGACACCGGTTTGAAACCGATGAATATCGTCATCAAACTCGTTTCGGTGGCCGAACCCGATCTGCCCTGGACAAATGTCATCAAACTTTCGGATGACAAAGGAAAACATACCGGCGATGCAGAGATGATTCGGCTCTGCAAAGAGATTTTGGGGATTGAATAAGCGGAAATTTAACCAAAACTTAAATCATTCGGTTTGATTATTAAGCCGAAACCCATAGCTTTGAATCGCTTTATTCCTAAATAAAATCAAATGAAAACTTTGTTGTCAAAATTTCTTCTCCTTATAATTTTTCTGAGTTTCAACCACTCATTTTCCCAACTCAAAAACAACAATGACCGGCCGAAACTGGTTGTCGGTATTGTGGTTGACCAGATGCGTTGGGATTATCTGTACAAATTTTATGACCGCTACGGAAATGATGGTTTCAAACGAATGCTGAACGAAGGTTTTACGGCAGAAAACACGCTGATTCCATATATTCCGACTTATACAGCTATCGGACATTCAACGGTTTATACCGGCAGTGTGCCTGCGATTCACGGGATAGCCGGCAATGATTTTTACATCAGAGAGACCCAAAAGAGAATGTATTGTGCTCAGGATGATTCGGTGCAGGGAATCGGATTGGATCCGGAAGCAAAAGCCGGAAAAATGTCGCCCAAAAATCTGCTGACGACTACAGTTACGGATGAATTGAAATTGGCTACCGATTTCAAATCAAAAGTAATCGGCGTTTCTCTGAAAGACCGCGGAGCCATATTGCCTGCGGGTCATTTTGCGGATGCAGCCTATTGGAATGTGGACGGCAACTGGGTGAGCAGCAGTTTTTATATGAAAGAACTGCCAAACTATATTCAAAAATTCAACAAGTCGGATTATACCGGAAAATATCTTGACGGAAAATGGGAAACGCTTTATCCTGTCAATACCTATATGAACCATGTGGGTGATGACAATATCTATGAAGAAAAATATAATAATCAAAAATCAGGAACTTTTCCGATCGATCTGAAAGCTGCGCTGAAAGAGGAGGGAAGAGAGCTGATCAAAGCAACTCCATTTGGAAATACGCTGACGCTGCAGCTGGCAAAAGAAATCATAGCCAATGAAAATATGGGAAACAATCCGGCGAAAGTTCCAGATTTCCTGGCGGTCAGTCTTTCGAGTACAGATTATATAGGTCATCAGTTTGCAATCAATTCACTGAAAATTGAAGATACTTATCTGAGATTGGACAGGGATTTGGGAGAATTCTTCAATTATCTGGATCAGAAATTTGGGAAAGGAAACTATCTGGTATTTCTGACTGCAGATCACGGAGCGGCGCACAATCCGCAGTTTATCCGGGATGAAGGCGGAAATGCAGGGTTCTGGATGAGGAAAGATATTTCGAATGAACTCGACCAACAGCTCAACAGCCGATTTGGTCAGCAGAAACTGGTTTATGCGATTACAAACAATCAGATATTTCTGGATCATAAGAAGATTGATTCATTAAAATTGGATACCGAAAAAATTAAAGAAACCATCGTCGGTTTTATGAAAAAACAGCCGGGTGTTGCATTTGCAGCCGATATGGAAAAACTCAATTCATCGAGTCTGCCCGAACCGATCCGGGAAATGGCGGTCAACGGTTACAATTACAAAAGAAGCGGAGATATTCAGTTGATTTTGGAGCCGCAGTGGTACGGCTATTACGGTTCAAAACAGGGAACGACCCACGGCGCCTGGAATCCGTATGACAGCCATATCCCGCTGGTTTTTATGGGTTGGGGCATCAAACACGGAAATACGCACAGAAAAACCGCTATGACCGATATAGCACCGACGGTTTCTGCACTGCTGCATATACAGCAGCCAAACGGCAGCATCGGCAGCCCGATTTTTGAAATCACCGATTGAGCCGGGTTCATTATTTAGAACTGTTAAAAATTGATTGAAATTATCTGTTTTTGCAAACCGGTGTGATTTCATCTTTCATGAATCTTCAAACAGTTTATCAAACTTAAAATCAGCTGACTGTATCGACTTTTTGAGTAGCTGCAATTCTTTTTACGGCTTAATTATAAAATGGTCAATTGTAAAGGATTACTCAGTGTTAAAATATAATTTACTGATAATCAGTTTAATGCAATCAGAAATAACGGCTTTAAGAATTTTTTTTAGATTTTTTTAAATTATCAATTAATCATACATTTACATCGAAATACGCTGATCGGAAAGTTTGCGAAATCAGACAGTCCGACAGATAATTATATTTTACAATTTAAATTGATTTTTAATATCTAAATAACTTTGTTATGCATCGAAAGGGATTCGTTATAATTTCGACCTTGACATTATTGGTAACTTTTGGACTTGGTTTTTTCCTTGCCTCAAGTTGGTATGTTCTCTTTGGTATTGTGGTTGTTTTTACCGTAATGGGTTATCAGGACATGATCCAGACCCACCATGCGGTGAGACGTATTTTTCCGCTGCTCGGAAGACTCAGGTATCTGATGGAAGACCTGAGACCAAAAATGTATCAATATTTTATAGAATCAGATATTGACGGACGACCGTTTCACAGAGTGGATCGTTCAACCATTTATCAGCGCGCCAAAAAGACGTTGCAAACCATACCTTTCGGGACCGAGTTTGATGTGTATGAGGAAGGATATGAGTGGATGTGTCATTCAATTGCACCAAAAGCCTTCAAAACCCTGAATCATGATCCGAGAGTGGTTTTTGGGAACAAAGACTGCAAACAGCCTTATTCTGCAAGTATTTTCAATATCTCCGCAATGAGTTTCGGTTCGTTGAGCGGTCAGGCGGTTGAAGCGATGAACGCAGGCGCCAAAATCGGAAACTTTGCGCAGAATACGGGTGAAGGAGGAATCAGCGATCACCATCTGAAACATGGGGGTGATCTGATCTGGCAGGTGGGAACCGGCTATTTCGGCTGCCGTGACGAGAACGGAAATTTCAGTCCTGAACTTTATGCCGAAAAATCAAAACTGTCGAGTGTGAAGATGATCGAACTGAAAATCTCACAGGGAGCAAAACCCGGTCACGGAGGAATCCTTCCGGCTTCAAAAAACTCTGAAGAAATCGCGAAAATCCGTCACATCAAACCGCATACGATCGTTGAATCACCGCCCTATCACTCTGCATTTGACACACCCTATGAAATGGTTCAGTTCATTCAAAAACTGAGAGATTTGTCGGGTGGAAAACCGGTTGGTTTCAAACTTTGTATCGGACACAAGAGCGAATTTATTTCGATCTGTCAGGCGATGATCAAACTCGATATTTATCCCGATTTCATCACAGTTGACGGTGGTGAGGGAGGAACCGGAGCAGCGCCTCAGGAATTTTCAAACTATGTGGGTGCGCCGATGCTTGACGGGCTGGACTTCGTAGTGAACATTCTGAACGGACTCGATATCAGAAAACACATTCGGGTGATTGCGTCCGGAAAAGCTTCATCAGGTTTCCATATTGCAAGAGCAATCGCATTGGGCGCCGATACCGTAAATTCAGCGCGTGCGATGATGATGGCGATCGGCTGTATTCAGGCAAGACTTTGCAACACCAATACCTGTCCGACCGGTATCACGACTCAGGATCCGAAACTGACTGTCGGTTTGGTGGTTGACGACAAAAAAGTTCGTTTGGCGAATTATCACGAAGAAGCGGTCAAAGCATTTGTGGAACTGCTCGGTGCTTCAGGTTTGAACGAAATGAGAAATCTGACCAGACACCATATCTACAGAAGGGTTTCGCTGAATTCAATGCTTGATTATGAAGAAATTTTCCCTTCCATTCCGGTGGGTTCAATGCTGAAAGGTGAAATTCCCGAGAAATATAAACCCGATTTTGCAAATGCAAACATCAACAGCTGGGGAATTCATCCGAATCAGCAGACTGCTTAATTCAAATTAAAATTTAAAATGAAAAGGGATCGGAAACGATCCTTTTTTTATTGGTAACTGATTTTCAGAATTTTGAGTTCGGTTATTTTTCCGCCGAGTCTGAAACTGACCGTATCACCTTCCTTTGCGCCGGTTATCGCTTTTGCAATCGGTGCGGTAAAAGCGATTTTTTGTTTTTTGACATCCGCTTCGTCAATTCCTGTGATTTGCAATTTCAGCTGTTTGTTTCCGTTCTGGATTTCGACTGTTGCACCAAATCTGACTTCATCCTGCGGCTGATCTTTCAGTTCGATGATCCGGGCACCTGCAATCCTTTCTTCAAGCAATGCGAGCTTTCCGTTGATCAGCGTCATCGATCTGCGGTGTTCGGTATCATTGTCTTTTGGGATATTCGCAAGTTCGGTGAGCAGTTCTTCCTTTTCATCGGTCAGCTGCCGATATCCGACTGCGGTCACATAATTGACAACGCCGGGCGGCAGCGGTGCACGACGGGGAATGATGACTGCTTCTTCCTGATCTCCTTCTTTTACAAATCCGCGGCTCATTTTGATCGAATTGAAATAAAGTTTGAATTTAATGAATTTTTTACAAACAGCTTTTCCTATACAAATTCCAAAAAAAAACTCTTCCCCACATCTGCAGAGAAGAGCTGACCGATTAACAGTCTGAATTATTTTTTAATAATCTTTTTTGTAACGGTGCCTTCATCCGACTTGATGAAAACCATATAAACACCCGAAGGTATGGTGCTCAAACCGATGGTTTCTGTTTTTGAAATATTGTCAAATTTACGGTCATAAACCACCTGACCCATTTCATTGAAAATCTTGATATGTGCATTTCTCAGATTTTTTCCGGTCTGAATGTTCAGATTTTCAACCACCGGATTCGGATAGACTGAAATCAGTCCGTTCAGATCCTGCTCTGCAGTTCCAAGCGCAGAATTGACACCCGAAATTACCAATGCAAAATTTTGACTTCCGCTGACCAGACTTCCTTTGTGGGTTACAGTCAGTGTGTAGGTTTGTCCCGCTTCGGGCGATTCAATGACCACCTGCTCTGTATTGTCCACTTTGTTGTCTTCCTGAGTTGCAGCCGCGGCAGGATTGTCCGGGTTGAGTTTCCACGGATAAAAAGTATCAGAACCTTTGGTGATTCTCAGATCCAGATCGTTGACCAGCTTAGGTGTCCTGTCGTTCAACACTATCTCCGGCAATGGTTGTCCGCCCCGATCGAGCCATGAAATCGTTGCCTTAACCGGTTCACCGCCAACTGCCTTGAAAGTCATGTTGAATGAGGAACCGTCCTGCAGTATCTGATCTGCTGTATAATATTTTCCGTCTGCATTGACAATGGTTCTGGCAGCTTCCAGCGCATTGATCAGACCGTAACCGAATCTGTAATCAGGACCTGCTGTGGTTCCGGTTTCATTTGCCGAATTGATCAGCAGCGCCTTCATCATATCTCCTCTCACATTTCCGCCGTCAAATTCATTTTTGACTTCTTCAAGCAAAATTCCCACACCTGCACCGGCGGGTGATGAGAAAGAAGTTCCGTTCCAGCTGGTATAAGCTGTATCTGAACCCTCGGTTGCAGATACTACACCTTCACCGATGGCAGAAACTTCGGGTTTGATTCTTCCGTCGTCAGTCGGTCCCCAGCTGCTGAAAGAAGTTATCTGAACGCTTGAAGGTCCGTTGTAACGGTTGTCGCCGCCCATATTTTTTACTGCCGCCACACTGATGGTGTTTTTGGCGACCGAACCCGAAAATGCAAGACAGTCGTATCCGCCCTGAGCCATACAGTCTCTGGGTCTGTAAACCCCTGTTACAAGCACCCAGTTGCCGACTTCATCAAATGCGTAATGATCCACAGTTCCGCTTGGTCCTTCGTTATGGTTGTTGCCTGCAGACCTGAAAAATGAATGCTGGGGCGCATTGAAGATGATATTGTCAAGGTCTCTGTCTGTATTTGTATAAAGACCAAAAAGCGCCGATTCTGTTTCGGACAGATGCGGATAACCGTACCAGTACCACATCGACTGGCCGGAGTTGTAATACCAGCCGGTCAGCGAACCGTAGGAATGGTTTGAAACCATATAGTCGCTGTTTTCGGGAAGTGCCGATTGGGTGCTGATTTCTCCGAGCGTATTTCCGTTGGTGAAATTCAAACCTTTAAGATTTGCCTGAGGCGCCATTCCGATTGCCATCGAATTGATTCCTTCCCCCATAATCACACCCGCCACACCGGTTGCGTGATCTGAATTGCTGCCCGAGGTTTCCACCTGGGTGACTCTGCCCGTAAATTCCTGATGGGTGGTACGGATTCTTCCGCCGTCCCATATATAAACCGTATATCCGTTTCCTGTCGCATCAACACCCGGAAGTGAGCCGTCGCTCAGAAAATCGACGTTCATTGAACGTTGCTGCGGACGGCTGTCCACGTGGTAATAAACCGGTATTCCGTTATCAATTGACTGAAGCGCAGCACCTTCACCCATCGGATGATCTGCATATTTGGTTGCCTCAATCACTTTTGCTTCTTCATAATTCGCTTCTGATTCAGAAGCTATTTTTTGCAATTCCTGACGGTTCACAGTTTCCTGAGCATAGGAGACGGAAACCGCCAAAACTGCAACGAGCATGGAGAATTTTTTCATAATTGTTTAATTTAAATCTTTAGGATATCAAATATAGAAACTTTTGCGGTAAACTGACCATAGTTGATCGTCACCTTTTTGCCTTCAATCTTTTCGATGGTTCCGATGCTGTTTGAATCTTTTAATTTGACACGGTCTCCGGTTTTCAGGCTTTTGATTTCGGTTTCTATTTGCTTTTCTTTCTTTTCTTCAATCTTTTGCTGTTTTTCTTTAATGGTCTCCTGATTTTTCGTCAACTCTTTTTTTACTTCTTTCTGAACGATTTTTTCTTTCTTTTTTTCAATTGTATTGATTTCAGTCTTTTTTGAATTCTCGATTTCAACCCATTTCAGAAAATTTGCAATCAGTTTTTTCTTGTTTTTTGATTTCAGATAATCATCCGCCCATTCATTCATCTTTCTGCCGGTCTGCAGCGTTTTGAGCTCATTGTCATACAGCTGCTGAAAATCAACCAGTTTTTCGCTGACCTTTTCCTGAATATTTTCAAGTTCTTTGTTTTGCTCGGCAGAAGTCTGTTTCAGTTCTTCAACTTCATCTCTTGTTTTTTGAATTTCAAATTTTTCCTGCTGAAGTTTTACAATTGTTTTGTCCAGTCTGACTTTGTCTTTTTCAACCTTCTTTTTTGCCCGATTGATCAGCCGAAAAGGAATTTTGTTCTTTTCTGCCACTTCAAATGTAAACGAACTGCCCGACTGACCGATTTCCAACCGATAAAGCGGATTGAGATTTTGTTTGTCAAACAGCATGCTCGCATTGATGGCCGCCGGAAGTTTTTCGGCTGCAATTTTGATATTGGTATAATGGGTGGTGAATACGCCAAATGATTTTCTTTCGTAAAATTCTTCAAAAAACACTTCCGCCAAAGCACCTCCAAGCTCGGGATCCGAACCGGTGCCGAATTCATCGATCAGCAAAAGTGAGTTTTCATCCACATATCTGATAAAATACGCCATCTGTTTCAATCGGTAACTGTAAGTGCTCAATTGGTTTTCAATCGACTGGTTGTCGCCGATGTCGGTGAAAACCCTTTCAAAAAAACCGATTTTTGATTTCGGATTGACCGGAATAAGTATTCCGCTCTGGATCATCAGCTGATTCAGACCGATGGTTTTCAGTGTGATGCTTTTTCCGCCGGCGTTGGGTCCCGAAATGATGATGATTCTTTGATTTTCATCCATTCGAAAAGTCTGCGGCCAGGTTTTCAGCTTTTTTTCTTTGTTTGACAGATAGAGCAGCGGGTGATAGGCTTCTTTGTAATCAAGTATTTTTTTATTGCTCAATTCGGGCAGACAACCGTTGATCTCGATTGCAAACATTGCTTTTGATCTGGTAAAATCAAGATATTCGAGCAATTGTTCATAATCTTCAAGCGTGCTTCTGTGAACTGAAATTACTGCAGTCAGCACTTTCAGGATTTTGATGATTTCCTTTGATTCTTCTTCTTTCAGCTCGTCGAGTTCGCGGTTGGGACGCTGTATGCTTTCGGGTTCAATAAATGAGATTGAGCCGGTTTTTGAAGTTCCGAGAAATCTTCCTTTGACCCTTTTTCTGACTGCCGAATTTACGGCAAGTACCCGACGGTCATCAACGATTGATTCTTTGATGTCGTCAAGAAATTCAAGATTGTGGATGATTGCTTTTTTGAACAATTCGGATATTCGTCCCGAGATATGTTTGATTTTCTTTCTGATTTCAAGCAGTTCAGGACTTGCGTTGTCTTTAATTTCACCGTGACGGTTGAATACTTTATCGATTTCGCCAACGATTTCTTTCTGATAAACGATTTCTGAAACCAGCGAATTCAGTTCGGGCAAATATTCTTCGAAATTTTTAAAAAATTTGGTGATTTCTTTGATTTGAAGCGCATTAGATTTGATCTGAAAGAAATTCCCGACATCCAGATAATAATTTTCGATTTCAAGTTTTGGCAGAAATTCACTCATATAATAAAATTCTGAAAACGGAATCTGATTTTCTGACTGAAAGCCCGACAGATATTCGTTGACGGTTTTTAAATCCTGAATCAGATAAGCCGGATTGTCGTACGGCGTCAGTTTGAGTATCCGTTCGGCGGTGCCTTGGTTGAAAGCAAATTCTGAAATCTTTTCGAGAATTTTTGGAAATTCAAGATCCTTTAATGTTTGTTGTGAAACCTGCATTGGTGCAAAATTAATTTATATTTGTGAATTCAGATTTTATTTTATGGATGTAAAGATTGAAGATTCCTGGAAATCGGTTTTAAAGGATGAATTTGAGAAAACTTATTTTAAAAATCTCACTGATTTTGTGAAATCGGAATATGGCAACCATACTGTTTTTCCGCCGGGCAGACAGATTTTTTCAGCTTTTGACCATACACCATTTGACCGGGTCAAAGTCGTAATCATCGGTCAGGATCCTTATCACGGCAGGGGACAGGCAAACGGTCTGTGTTTTTCGGTTTCGGACGGAATTCCTTTTCCGCCCAGTCTTCAGAATATTTTTAAAGAACTGAATGACGATCTGAATATTGAAATTCCAAAAACCGGAAATCTTGAAAGATGGGCAGATCAGGGTGTGCTGCTGCTCAATGCCACACTGACGGTACGTGAATCCAATGCGGGTTCTCATCAGAACAGAGGCTGGGAACAGTTTACAGATGCGGTAATTCAGAAGCTTTCATCCGAAAAACAAAATCTGGTTTTTATTCTTTGGGGTTCGTATGCACAAAAGAAAGGTGCAGTGATCGATCCTACAAAACATTTCATCATCAAATCTGCACATCCTTCGCCATTGTCGTCCTACAGGGGATTTTTTGGCAGCAGACCATTTTCAAAAACCAATCAGTTTCTCAAATCGATCGGGGAAGAAGAAATAAAGTGGTGACAATTGTCGTTAATTCAGTGAAAAATGACTAACTTTGGGGAAATGTTTATGAGATGGAAGAAAGAATCAACATCGTAGAAGAAGCAGCAGTCGAGCTTCAGAAGACCGGTCTGCTTTCTGCCTACCGCAGAGACAAGCTGATGAAACTGGTCAGAAACGGCATCAGTTATCCCGCATTTCAAAAAGTGCTTGACGATTTTTCATTTACAATTGAAGAATGGTCAACTTTTCTTCATTTGTCCGAACGCACCCTGCAGCGTTACAAAAAGAACGACACTTCATTTGACTCGCTGCAGTCAGAGCGAATCCTTCAGATCACTTTGTTTTATCAGAGAGGCATTGACGTTTTTGGCGATCGAGACAACTTTGACACCTGGCTCAATACGGTGAGCATTGCATTGGGCAACATCAAACCCAAAGAACTACTCGACAATTCATTCGGGATCTCACTTCTTGACGAAGAACTCACCCGGATCGAACACGGCGTTTTGGCATGATTGTGTACAGACTGAGCCGCAAACGGTATTCTGAAGACCTTTCGGGCCGCGGAGCCGAACTTGCCGGCGGAAGATGGAATTCAAAAGGCACTGCGCTGGTTTATACCGGTCAGAATATTTCTTTGTGTATGGTGGAAGTGGCCGTTCATCTGCCTTTGGGCATCGTTCCGAAAGATTATGAACTGATTTCGATTGAAATTCCAGACGATGAAATTCAGGAATTGGAAACCGATAAATTTGACTGGCAGTCTGCATTGACTTTCGTAATTACCCGAGATTTGGGAGATGAATTTGCGAGGAAGTCAGAAAAACTGATTTTGAAAGTTCCTTCGGCGGTGGTTCAGGGTGAATTCAATTATCTGATCAATCCGAAACATCCGAAAATCAAAAAAGTAAAGATTAAAAAGGTGGAAGCCTTTGGATTTGATGAGCGATTATTCCTTCGTTAACTGATTAATCATTATTTTTGGGTTCAAAATTTTAAAACAATTATTTTATGAAATCTTTTATTCCATACGATTCGGATTCTGATTTTTCAATTTACAATATTCCGTTCGGAGTAGCTGTTTTTGAAGATGACACCATTGGCTGTGTGAGCCGGATAGGGGACACGGTCATCGATCTGACGGTACTTTTTGAAAACGGATATTTTGACGGGTTCGAATTGGAAGAAAATATATTCAATGCTTTTACACTGAATGAATTTATCGAACTCGGCAAATCGGTTACTGTTCCGATGAGAGAGCATCTGCAGTCACTGCTGACCGAAGGTTCCGAACTTTCAAAAGATGAAGAAACCCAAAAACAGGCGTTTCATCACATCAGCAAAGTTTCAATGCAGATGCCGGTGCATATACCGAATTATACCGATTTCTATTCGAGTATCGAGCATGCCACCAATGTCGGCAAGATGTTCAGAGATCCAAACAACGCACTTTTGCCCAATTGGAGACATATTCCGGTCGGTTATCACGGACGCGCTTCTTCGATTGTGATTTCTGGCACACCGATTTACAGACCGATCGGACAAAGCAAACCAAAAGATGCTGCAACACCCGAATTCGGACCGAGCAAAAGAATGGATTTTGAACTGGAAGTTGCATTTATCACCAATTCATTTACGGTAATGGGTGAGCGGGTTCCGGTTGCTCAGGCAGAAGATCATATTTTTGGTCTGGTGCTGTTCAACGACTGGAGCGCAAGAGATATTCAAAGCTGGGAATATGTTCCGCTGGGACCGTTCCTGGGAAAGAATTTCGGTTCTTCAATTTCGCCTTGGGTGGTTACTCTCGAAGCTTTGGAGCCGTTCAGGACAGAAGGCCCCGAGCAGGATCCGCCGGTTTTTCCTTATCTGAATTTTAACGGAAACAAGAATTTTGATGTCAATCTTCAGGTTTTCATTCAGCCCGAGAATGGTGAAGAAAATCTGATCTGTAATTCAAATTTTAAATATATGTATTGGAATATGGCGCAGCAGCTGGCACATCATACCGTGAACGGATGCAATCTGGAAGTGGGTGATATGTATGCAAGCGGTACCATCAGCGGAAAATCCGAAGATTCCTTCGGGTCGATGCTTGAATTGAGCTGGAGCGGAACCAAACCGCTGAAGTTAAAAGACGGTTCCGAAAGAAAATTTATTGAAGACAACGACACCGTCATCATGCGCGGATGGGCTGAAAAAGAAGGAAAGAGAGTCGGCTTTGGAGAGGTTAAAGGAAAACTGCTTCCGGCGAAATTTTAAATTATTTAAAATTTTTTGTAACCAAATCTCAAAGTGCTTACTCCAATTAAACAAAGATTAAGACTTTTAAAAAAATATTAAAATGAATCTGATTGAAGAATTAAAACAAGATTTGACAAACGAATACAACATCACCAAAAAGTTTCTGAAGCGTTATCCGTCAAACAAAAATGACTGGCAGCCACATCATAAAAGTACGAATATGCAGAATCTGACCAATCATATTGTTGAACTGTTTGGCTGGCCGGCAGCGGTTTTTGATTCGGATCATTTTGATTTTGCAAAGTTGCCGAGAGATGAAAAAAAACCGGTCAATGAACAGGAATTTGAATCAAAACTTGATCATTTGTACAAAAACAGTATGGATGCTTTGAACCGTTCAGGTTCGGATGATATGGATAAAAAATGGCAAATGCGAAATGGTGAAACTGTAATTCATGAAATGACAAAATTTCAGGCTTTCAACCTGAATACGAGACATATCGGTCATCACAGGGCGCAGTTGGGCGTATATTACCGGCTGAACGATATTCCGGTTCCCGGAACCATCGGTCCGTCGGCAGATGAGGGATAGATTTTTTTTATATTTTAGTTTGAAGCACTTCGGAAGAAGTGCTTTTTTTGTTAAAATATTTTGAGATTAAAAATATAATTCTACATTTGTAGAGTTAATTCTAATTAATTAGAAATGGAATTGTCAAAAAAAGAAGAAGAATTGATGGAGATCATCTGGCGGCTTGAACATTCGTTTATGAAAGATATTTTGGATGAATATTCCGAACCCAAACCGGCCGCCACAACGGTTGCAACTTTATTGAAACGACTGCAGGATAAGAAATTTATTGATTTTGAAACGTTTGGAAATTCGAGAAGATATTTTGCAAAGGTGAAAAAGGACAAATATTTTTCAAAACAGCTGAAAGGACTGATTGAAAATTTTTTCAACAATTCTGCAATTCAGTTTGCTTCATTCTTTACTTCATCAACCAATTTGACCAAAAAGGAATTGGAAGATTTGAAAAAACTTGTGGATAAAGAAATTCAAAAAAAGGATTAATGATGGAAACGATTGTCAGTATAATTTTGTGTTCGGGTCTGTTTTTGATTTTTTACAGACTGTTTCTTCAGAATGAAAGAATGTTCGTTTTTAACCGGATATTTTTGATTTCGGCTCTTATTTTTTCTGTTTCAATTCCGTTTATGAAGATTCAGAAAATTAAACCAACTGAAAATCAAATCAGTCGTGTTTATCAGCTGAAAACAATTCAGAAACCGCAGCAGACAACAGCAGTTGTTCTGAATGCCAATCCGGTTCAGAATTCAATCTATTCGGTCAGCCGGAATCAAACTAAAACAATTGATATTCAATCCATTATTCAAATCATTTATTTTTCAGTTGCGCTATTGCTGATGATCCGTTTTCTGAATAATTTGAATTTACTTTTCAAAAAAACCAGGACAGCCAAAAAATTAAAAAAGAACGGATTTACAATTGTACTGATCGGTAAAGGCAGCATTCCGTTCAGTTTTTTGAATTATATGTTTGTTGCCGAAGATGAATTTGAAAATGATTTTCTTTCGTCACCCGTTTTCGGTCACGAACTGGCACACATCAGACAGAAACACAGTCTGGATGTGATCCTGGTCGAAATTCTGAAAATTATTTTTTGGTTCAATCCATTTATTTGGTCATACAAAAAACAAATACAGCTCAATCATGAATTTCTTGCAGACAGTGAGGTTAACCGATTAAACTATGATTCAATCGGTTACAAACTGATGCTGATTGAAAGTGCAGCCGGCCGGCCCAATGTTTTGAGCAGTTCATTCAGTTATCTATCAACAAAAAAAAGAATCATTATGATGTCAAAAAGCACAACAAGAACAAGACAACGAATCCTTCAGTCATTGAGCATTCCGCTTTTTATTTCGGGTATGCTGATATTCAGCCAGACGGCTCAGGCACAGCAGAAAAATCCGGTGGAAGGCGTTTCAAAAAAGGAAATGAGACAATTCAACCGTGCAGCCAAGAAAGTCAATAAGGAAGTTAAGAAGACTTCGGAAAAAATCAATTCAAAACAAAAAGAGATCGATCAGATGAATTCGATTTATCAAAAAATGAATGATGAACAGAAATCGGTTGCCAAACTGATTTATCCGGCGGCACCGAATCAGCCGAATTTACCGAAAGTTCCAACGCCGCCGACACCACCATCCGTTCCGTCTGTAAGATCCGATCAGAAAACGGCAGACTCTAAAACTGCGATTTTGGAACAGGCAGAAAAATATTTCCAAAATGCACAGCCGTTTTATGACAAGGCGATGGTATTTTACGATCAGGCGATGCCTTTTTACGACAAAGCACAGGAATATTATCAGTCAGCACAGCAGATTTATGCTTCAGCCAATAAGTTCAGATCCGATTTTGAGAAATTTCAATTGGAAGGGAAAACCAAAGAATTTGAATCTGCAAAATCGGAATTTGAGAATCAAATGAAGCTATACGGTTCCGAAATGAGCAAATACAATTTGGAGATGGAGAAATACGGTCAGGAAATGTCAAAATATGGCAATGAAATGATGAAATATTCGGATTGGATGAAAAAATACGGGATTGAAATGGGCAAATACGGTAATTTTTTTGAGAAATAATCATTGGCTGAAAATACCTCATACGGAAAAAAGCTTGTTTTTGGGAAACTGAAAATGAGCTTTTTTAATTTGGGTTATTTAAAGAATTAGTTAAAAATTAGAATCGTAACTCACCCAATCCGGCTCCATTCAACTTTTTCTTTGTGATATTCAACAAAATGCTGTTTGATTTTCTGATTTTCGGGTTTTGACAATTCGGGATCATCTTTCAGCAATTCTTCGGCGATAAATCTTGCGATGGTCATCATCTTCTGATCTTTGACCAGACTTGCGATTTTGAAATTCAGAATTCCGCTTTGCCGGGTTCCCAAAATATCGCCCGGACCGCGCAGCTGCATATCGACTTCTGCGATTTCAAATCCGTCATTTGTTCGGCACATGGTCGAAATCCGGGTAAAAGCATCTTCGGTCAGATTGTCTTTTGTCATCAGCACGCAAAAACTCTGTTCGGCGCCTCTGCCCACACGGCCGCGCAGCTGATGCAATTGCGACAAACCGAATTTTTCTGCACTCTCGATCACCATCACAGAGGCGTTCGGCACATTGACACCGACTTCGATTACGGTGGTTGCCACCAGAATCTGAGTTTCGCCTTTTGCGAATCTTTGCATCTCAAAATCCTTGTCTTCGGCTTTCATTCTGCCGTGAACAATGCTGACCGCATAATCGGGCAGGGGAAAGGCTCGCGTGATGCTGTCGTAACCGTCCATCAAATCTTTGTAATCCATTTTTTCGGATTCTTCAATCAGCGGATATACGATATAGATCTGTCTTCCTTTTTTGATTTCGGTTTTGATAAATCCAAACAAACCGAGTCTGTCTTTGTCCTTTCGGTGTAAGGTCATGATCGGTTTTCGCCCGGCCGGCAGTTCATCGATGACCGAAATATCCAAATCTCCGTACAGACTCATGGCAAGCGTCCTCGGAATCGGGGTGGCGGTCATCACCAGTGTATGCGGCGGAAATTTGTTTTTTCTGATAAATTTTGCTCTTTGCGCGACACCGAATTTGTGCTGTTCGTCGATGATTGCAAATCCCAGATTTTTAAATCTGATATGATCTTCAATCAGCGCGTGGGTTCCGACCAGTATATGGATTTCACCCGAAGTCAGTTTTTCATCCAGTATCTTTCTGTCCTTTGTTTTGGTCGATCCGGTGAGCAGCCCGATTTTGATATCCATTTCGGACAGATAATTTTTAATCGATTCATAATGCTGCTGGGCCAGGATTTCGGTCGGCGCCATAAATGCGGTCTGAAAACCGTTGTCGGCGGCAATCAAAGCAGAAAGCAGTGCCACCATTGTTTTTCCGCTGCCCACATCACCCTGCAGCAGACGGTTCATCTGGACGGGACGGCCCATATCGGTTCTGATTTCCTTGACCACTCTTTTTTGTGCATCTGTCAGTTCAAAGGGCAGATGGTTTTCATAAAATTCATTGAAATATTTTCCGACCACCGAAAATTCATTGCTTTTGTATTTTCGCCGATGATTGATTTTTTTGATCAAAAGACCCAACTGAAGAAAAAAGAATTCTTCAAATTTGAGCCGGTCTTCCGCTTTTTTGAGTTCTTCGGTTCTTTTTGGAAAATGAATCTGCCGAAAAGCGGTCAGCCGGTCCGAAAAATTAAATTTCCGAATGATGTCATCAGAAAGATTTTCATCCATCTCATTGATTTCCGACAGCAGCTGCATCTGCATTTTCTGCCAGATCCGGTTGCTGACTCCCTTTTTGGTCAGTTTTTCGGTACTCGGATAGACCGGATACAAACCCTGAGGTGCTGATTTCTGATTTTCAAGTGATTCAATTTCAGGATGGATGATGCTGAAAGTCCGGTTGAATTCATTTGGTTTTCCGTAGGCGATGATTGGAATATTGATCATTTTTTCAAAATTCTCCTTCATCCATTTGGTGTATTTGAACCAAACGAGTTCCATCTGACCGATTTCATCCGCAAAACGGGCAACCAGCCTTTTACCGCGATTCTGACCGATTTCATTCAGTCCGGTGATTTTCCCGATGATCTGAATTTCAACCGAAGCCAGAGTGATTTCATTGATTTTGTAATATTTGGAACGATCGACATATCTGAACGGAAAATGAGTCAGCAGATCCTCATAACGATAAATCCCCAATTCGGATTGCAGCAGCGAAACCCTTTCGGGACCTACGCCTTTCAGATAATCAATCGGGGTTTTGAGTATATTGTCGGACATTTCGCTAAGTTAATCGGAATTTTTGTTTTGGGAAAAATGAAAGATAAAATTAGGATGTTCTGAATTTGTTGGTTGGATAGATTTAATATGAGCAAGAAAACAAAAGATAAACCTGTTGTGCATTTGGATGTTTTTTTCGCCTTTTTTCCCTGCCTAAAGGGCAATGTCATATAGTTAACGCCTATATTGCTCTTTTATAATCAGTTAAAGTTCGGTGCTTTCCATTAAGTTTTTTCTTGTTTTTAATTCTGGGTGAAGACCTTCCCGGTCTGATTGGTTCTAAGTTCCGTTCAAATTGGATTTGCAGGTTTTTTAGCATTGGCTTGTGTTTATTCGTTTTTGCAGTTCTGAAATTCTGTTTATCAGTTCATCAAAGGTCAAAAAGTTGCCGTAAAACATATTTCTTGTCATTGTTTGGTAGTCTTTTTTCCATTGTTCAATAATGCTTTCGGGGGGAATAATACTAATTTTGTCAGGCGTATGATTTGCGTAATCAACACCTCTGATTGCATTAAATTTTTCTCGGTGTGCAACGATGTTGTTGTAAAGCGTTACGTTTTTCAATGCTTCAATACCGTGTTCGGTGTCCATTAGTTTTTCCAAGTCGTAAAGATGTCGTGTCAAACGATTGGTGCGGATTTTTTCGGGTGCTTGCGAAAATTCTTCGTGCAACAAAAATACTTTTTCCAAGAATGTCCGTTGTGGTAAAACCGTTGCAATGCTAAACGGTTTGTCTGCAAAATTTAAGTCGGGAAACAACGAACTAAAAATTGAGTTGATTTCCCTTTTTTCAGTTGGTTCGGTCAATGAACGTGAACCGACTTCAATCAATATTTTTCGCAGTAAATAACCCTCTGTGTCAAAAACGGAATTGTAATGTATTTCTATGGTTTGCGGGTCTTTGTCGGTGTCTTTTACAGCTTGTGCAACGATTGAACATTCATTGATTGCGTTCCATTCGGCAAACACTTTTTTCAAATCTTCAACGAAAATAGTAGAGATAAATTCGCAGGATTTTGTCCGTAATTTTCGGATTTGTGTTTTACTGATTTCGCCCTCAAAACCCAAGAATTTTCTGTCCAATGCCAAATCAATATCTTCCGAAAATCGCTCAACCAAATTCCACGCTTTACTCAGCGAAGTTCCTCCTTTAAAAATGATGTGTTCGCTGTAAGGCAAAGAAAAACAAGCGTTCAAAGCCAAAGTAACCCACCAGTCTTTTTCAATGGCTTCAACAGGCAATCCTGTAAATTCAGTTGCCTGATTGAGAATATCAATTCTTCTTTCTATTGGTAATGTGAGCCAAGTTGTGTTCATTTCAAGGACTGTTTTAAGATTTTGTTTATCCAAGCAGGGGCAAGTTTCGCATCGTGCAAAATGTTTTCTTTGGTTTCTTTTTTCAATACAGAATTTAGTTGTTGCAAGATTTCATCATCAATATTTTTTTGCCCGATTTCTTTTAATGCCTGAATTGCCAATGTGCTGATTTCGCCTGTGGTCATTAAGTTTTTTGGACTTGTTTTTTTGAAAGAGATGGTTCGTTTACCGATTTTTATACTTCGTGTTGCTCCGTCTGTGAGATAGATAATTTTCATTGGAACTTGTGTAGAAAGTCCTAACCGATTAAGTGCATAAATTCCTGTCGGGATAATTCTTGCTTTATCTCGCCTTGCAATGGCTTTAGCTATTTCTTCGGTTGAGGGAAAAAGTGTTCCCAATTCTTTATCTGTTTTTGGGTAGAGATAAATTCCGTGAGCCAAACGAATGAGTAAACCTTTTTCATTGGTCAGTCGGTAGAGTGCTTTCTTTACGCTGTCAGGACTGCCTAAATCCAAAAAGTCGTCCACGAAAAGAACGCTTCCTTTCGGTGTATTTTGCAGTATTTCTGCGATTTTTGCTTCTATTTTTGGTCTTTTTACATTCATAATTTACTCACGAAGTTTTGTTTTTTTTCAAAGGTGTTTCCCGAATTTGTCGGGCAGGCTGTGATTAGCTAAAGCTAATTCGTCCCAAATTTAGCAAATATTTGGGACGAAACAATTGTAAAGAAGAAAGTTTTTAATCGTGATTTATTTGGGCAGGTATTTCTTTCCACCGGAACTGTTGCAGAGGTAAAAGAGGAGGGCTAAGGTTATTTTGATGATACTCTTCAAATTTAAGTTCATCGGTAAACTCTTGATGAAGTCCATAATTATTGAAGTCAATAAGATTCATTTATTTTTTCGATTTTCTCCAATTCCAAGGAGCGACAGGATTTGACTCGCTCCAAATCCCGATTTTATCATTTTTTGCTTCTATTTCTAATTGAGCATATTCCTCACTATCGGAGTATTTTTTGAAATGCCAAGCCAATCCGTTTTTTACCAGTTCTTTATTCAAGTTTCTGCCGTCTTCCAAAATGATTTCAGCAATTAATCGTTTGTTGCGGTCGTATTTGTTTTTGTCATTGATGATAAGTGTTACATACGCCCCGAAACACGCTTCGGAAACAAATTGTTTGGCTTTGTTTCCAAAAGGCTGTTTCTTTTCAGGGCAATCAATGTGAGCAAATCTTACGGTTTGTTCTTTTCCGTCCATTAACAACACAAAAGTATCTCCGTCTTTTATTCCGATGACTTTGTAGGCGGTTTTTTGTTCCGGGATTTCGGTTTCTGAAAATGAATCCTGGGAAGTTTTATGCCTTTCATACTCTTTGCTTTCGGGGTGATTGCAATTGATTAGAAAAAGAAATACAACAAAATGAAAAAGTCGCATTATCTAAAAATTATCTCATTGTTTTCATTGTCGATTTCGATTTTTCCAAATCGTTCAAAAACGGTTTGACCTAACAATAAAGGAGCGTTGAAATTGTCAATCACCGTTGCTTCGATGTTTTCCAAAACGATGTTTCCAACCTTAACTTCACGCAAATTGATTCTTGCACCTTCGGAAATTCTGCCTGTTGCATCTTGAAAAGATTGTGAACCGATAAAATCATCTTCCGTGAGTGTTCCTTGTCTATACAAAACTGAAGCTTCAGCAGGAGAAATACAAATACTGCTTGCCCCTGTATCAAAAATAAACTTCAATCTAATACCGTTTATTTCAATCCAAACGTAGCGAACTCCATTTTGAACTTCCATAGACAATACATTTGCGGGTTCTTCGTAGATGGGCGGAGTAGGAACATTCTCCATTTCCTGCTCAATTATTTCAACGTTATTCAAATCTTCATTAACTGTATATGCAGGATTTGGCTGACTTTCTGTTTCAAAAGTTTGAGAACCATAATTTGATTTTTGGTTTCGTTCGTAAGTTTTGCTTTCGGGGTGGTCACAACCGAAAAATAAAACAGCAATCAAGAGTATAGTAAAACACTTTATCATTTATTGATTTTTGTATGATGGAATATGTTTTAATGTATCTTTTACGAAGTAAAAAACATCATCTCTTTTCACAAAACAATCTTTGTTTTTGTTAATAAGTTGCTTGGAATAGATTTCTTTTTGTGTGCTGTAATGGCTTTGAATGTCTGTTGGATTACCTTTAAAAATTATTTCGACCACTTCGTTCACTGCTGTGTTATACTTGATATTTTTAGCAACCAATCTGTAATCATTTTCATTTAGTTCTCTATTTGGTATTGGGTTCAATTCTTGAATTGATGTAGCTTTTGGTTCTTCTGTTACCGACAGTTCTTGTGTTGGCTTATTTACAATAACTGTTTTCTTATTAGGTTTATTGAAAAACAGAAAATAAACCAAAGTACCAATCCATAACAGCAATAAAACCAAAGTCGTTACTTTGAAAATATCAATTCCCTGTTTTCTTCTCTTTCTGTGATAACTTTCATTGTCATTACCATAATAATGCCCTGTTTGAACAGGTTTGGGATCTGCTCTCAAATCTGTTTTTGTATTTGGTTTAGAAATGGAATTTAAGAAATCTGGCTTTTCTTGCCTGTTGATACTATCAATGAAAATACGTTTGTTTTCATTGTGTAATAGTCTGACATTATCTAAATTCTCTCCGTTTTTCAAATGGGTTATAGATTCATCAATCTTTTTGGAATAGGCTCCGTATTTCTGATTGATGTTGTTTATCTCATTTTTGGATTTTTCAATTTTTCGTCTGTTTTCCTGATGTTGTATTTCATTTTGTTCAATCTGCTTTTTGTATTCATCAATTAACCTTTTTTTGTCCTCCTCTAATTTCTGTTTTTCTCTTGCAAATTCATCTAACGAATTTTGAATTTTCTGTAATCTTTCTTCTGCAAGTTTTTTGATTTCATTTTCAAAATCGTTTTCTTTTGCTAATTGAAAGATGTTTTTTTGATATACAAATTCAGCTACCTCATTACTTTGAGTAAAGTAAATCGTATCAAAAACATTCAATAAATCAATGGCTTTTTTAAAAAGTGTTTGTAGTTTACTTGGATTAGTTTCACAATAAACAACCAATTGCTTATTTGAATTTTGCACAAAATTAAGATTGTCGATTTCTCTTAAATGAAAATTGATTTTATCAAAGTCTTTGGGTTTGCTAACAGATAAATTATCAGAATGATTTACTGTAATTGTGTCATTTTGAACATTTTTGTTTTTCAGATTATTGTGAAAATCGTTTAGGCAATTCAGTGTTATGTTTTCTTCTGCAATTTTATCAATAAACAAAATACTCGAACCTATAAATGTTCCGCTTCTGTCCGAATTTTGCTCTTTAGCATAGCTGTAAACACTGTATACAATTAGATTTCGTCCGTTTGAATAATCTTTTCTTATCGCATAAGCTTTACTTTTTGGGAATAATTTTATCGCATTTGTGTTTAGGTCAAATGTTTTAATGTTGTTTACAATATTTCGGTCGTTTGTAAACCAATACGACTGTCTAAACCCATTCGGGTTTCCGAAAGTTCCGAATGCTGAAATGAAGTAATTATTGCTCATTAATTAGTAAAACTGTACTTTATGCGTTCCCAAAATGTTCCTTCATAATCTAAGTCATAACCAACAATACTTTTATATAGCCATTTAGATAAGACTTCTGCTGTTGCCAAACTCAATAAACCAATTCGTTCTTCTCCATTGTTACTCACAATATTGCCAACGGTGTAGTATGATTTACTTAATCCATAAGTATCAATTCTTTGGCTTGTTCGACTTAGTCGCTCATAGAAGAAATTGTTTAATTCTTGTTCATTATCTACGTCCATTCTTCCCGATTTATCCCATTTGGAAACCAAGACAACGGCATTTACAGATTTTAAGTTTTTACCTTTCCTTTCCAATTCATCCAAAAATTCGTTAATCAACGTATCGTCTTTGTGGGCTGATTCGTAACTCGTAACGATAATAAAAGTGATAGGAATATTAGCATTAAGAAAAGATTCGATACTGCTGTGATAGGTGCCGCCACGTCTGATTTCGTTATGGTTTTCTCCCGACGTTTCTAAGAATGTTAGATTTATTGGTGGAACTTTTTTTGATTTATTGTTAGCTTCAAAAACTAAATCAAGCCGTGTAACTTGGTCTCTTGTGGTTCTATTCGGTAAAATTCCCTGTCTGATATTTTCAAAAAAATCAGAGAGTAAAACTTGTGCTTCTTTGGTGTTTGGCGTTCCTAATTTTGGTCGCAATACCCCTGCTTGTGAACTCAAATAATATAACATCGAGGAAAGAATTACGGATTTTCCCGATTCTGCTGTTCCAAAGAAGAATATAAAATTACTATCCTTATTTTTGAGATCATTACTCGTTGCTTTGGCAATAGGAACAAAATCATCATTATCTGTTTGTGTATTAGTTTCAAACGATAACGGTTTCAATTCATCTTCATTATCAAATGACAATGGTTTTAAATCTTCGTTTTCTGTACTCATTTCTCTTAAATTAATTGTTAGGAATTAAAGTTTTTCCACTGCGTTTGTTAGTGAATACGCTATTATTGTTATTGTTCCCATTTCTTGGATCAGACGGCATTAAGAGAATTATTAACAAAATCCCGAAGTCTAACAAAACACAACTTGCCAATACAACAAACTGAAATATTCCAAAGTTCTGGATAGCGTGGTTAAAAGCATAACCAATTTTTCCTACTTCCTGTGTTTTGGAATGTAAAGGCTCAAACTTAAATTTTTCATCTCCTAATATCTGATGAGCTCTACTTCCTAATTTATTATATTCCGTTAATGCCTTATCAACCTGCCCTTGGGCCATATCGTCAATTTCTTTTTGAGAGAGTAGCAACAAACTTTGAATATCTTTATTCCACTTCAACACCGCATTATTGATATCAGTTTTCAGATTCTTTTCGTCTGGAGACAAATTTTCAACCATTTGAATAATTTGATATCCCATCCTGTTTGCTAAATCTTCATAACCAGAGGGAGATTGGTTTATAGGAGTGAGTGGAGTTAATTTTTTTCCAAGCAGCTTTTCTATCCTTCCAATTATTTGTCTTGCTTCTATGCCGATGCCTAAATTTTTCGGATCCGTAATTTGAAGTTTTAACAAATTGACTTCATTGACAATATCTTGTCGTTTTTTTGCATCAGGAACACCCCAATTTAGTTTAGCTTCAACATCAGTCTCAAGGTTGTTGAATCTTTCGTTAATGTCTCGAAGTTCTGTGGTGTATATATCTGTCCTCATAAACCTCGTATATAGTGCATTGAAATTAGCCAAAAAACAAAATGCTGCGAAGAAAAAATAAACCCAAGTTAATCCTATTGTAGGTTTTCCACTAGTTTTAGCAAGTCTGATTTGCCAAAGCAGAAACAGCAAGATTAGTGAAAGTACCAATGCAATAATAAAGGATGCTCCCCCAAAAATTTGTTGCAACCCCAGCCAGGTTTGATAAAAGCTTACACTGATGAGAAGGACAGCAAGAATTGCCAAAAATAGATCTGTTGTAGTGATTTTCGAATTCATAGTTAGTTAAATTTTCTGTTGATTAAAATATTTTTGAAATTTCAAATATAAAAATTTAGTCACATATATGAGTCCTTTTTGCAATTTCATTCTTTGGAGTTTTGAAAAGTGGAAATTTCAGAGAAAGAATATTTGCAAAAATTGGGAACTCGAATCCGAAAATTAAGGGAAGAAAAAAATTTGTCTCAGTTTGAACTGGCGGCTGATTGTGATATTCCGAAAACTCAAATTGGTCGTATAGAGAGAGCCGAAATCAATACAACCGTCAGAACCCTTATCAAAATTTCAAAGGCACTGGATATTTCTATTAAAGATCTTTTTGATTTTTAATTAAATTCTCATTCAAACCTTTTTTCTATGTTATTTCCAAATCCTCAGCCGAAGTAAGTTCACCGGAACCGGCTTTCCGTACTCTTTCAATGTATTGTTCTTTTGTCAACGGTTCACCCTGTACCGAATAGGCAACAATTTCATCAACTTCGGAATTTTCTTTTGAATCTTTCAAAATCGTCTCAAAGCGGGCAATCAGTTTTTCGCTTTGTATCTTGATAAATTCTTCAATAAATGCCAGTTTTCTTGTCTGAATATCCATTGATATAAAAGTTTGATTTTCAAAATTAAGAATTTTATTTCGATTCCCTGTGAAATTCGTATACTCTAATTCATAAATGATTTTTGAATTTAATCAATTACGAAAACACATCCGGATCATCCCCTGACCATGCATTTCCGCCTTTGTACGGTCTGATAATCAGTCTAACGCTTTTGTTGTAAGTGAAATACTGTATCAGCCAATTTGTCAGCGCAATCATTTTGTTTCTGAAACCGATCAGCGAAAACAGATGGACAAACATCCATACAAACCAGGCAAACCAGCCCGAAAATTTCCAATGCGGCAGATCGACCACCGCTTTGTCGCGACCAATGGTCGCCATCGAGCCTTTGTCTTTGTATTTGAACGGTTTTGGCGCTTTGCCGTCTTTGATTGCAATCAGATTTTTTGCCAACAGTTTTCCCTGCTGAATTGCAACCTGAGCAACCATAGGGTCGCCTTTCGGATTGTCCGGTGTGATCATCAGCGCAACATCACCTACTGCAAAAACATCCTCAAATCCTTTGACTTTGTTGAATTCATCTACCGTATAACGATCGCCCACAATGACTTCTTCGCCTTCAATTCCCGGAATCAGCGAACCTTTTACACCGGCTGTCCATATCATGGTCGATGTTTCAAAAGAGCGGTCGTTTGTGGTGATGATTTTTCCGTCATAATCTTTCACCAAAGTATTGAACCACACCTGGACACCTAATTTTTCGAGATATTTCGCTGCTTTGTCGGAAGCGTTTTTTGACATCGGCGGAAGCAGCCGGTCAGCGCCCTGGATCAGATGCACGTTCATTCTGCGGATATCCAGATCAGGATAATCGTTTGGCAGAACATGTTTTTTCAGTTCACCGAATGCACCTGCCAGTTCTACACCGGTCGGGCCGCCGCCGACAATTACGAAATTCATCAATCGTTGTCTTTCATCCAAATCGTTTGTCAGCAAAGCAGCTTCCAGACTTTGAAGAACCAGACTCCTCAAGTCTAATGCTTCGGGAATGGTTTTCATCGGCATCGCATATTTTCTGATGTTTTCATTGCCGTAATAATTGGTCTCTGAACCGGTTGCGATGATCAGATAATCATAAAAGATATTGCCGATGGGTGTTTTGATGATTTTATTTTCAGAATCAATTTCCTTCACATCTGCAATTCTGAAATAGAAATTTTCTTTTTTTGTAAAAATCTGACGGATCGCGTGTGCAATCGAATCGGGCTCTAATCCGGCGGTTGCCACCTGATAGAGCAGCGGCTGAAAAGTATGGTAATTGTGTTTGTCGAGCATAACGATCTGAAAATCTTTGCCCGACAGTTTTTTTGCGATATTCAAACCTGCAAAACCTCCGCCGATGATGACCACTCTTTTGAGATTGATCTCGGGTATGTTCATCGCAGGATTGCTCAAATCCGATTTTATTGTTTTTGGCATCATTGTTTTATTTTGTAAACCCTTGTCAAATCAAGCAGTTTGACCGGGCTCATATTAAAATTCTTTATATTCTTTCTCAGAAAGATACTGGTCTGATCGTAGAACAAAGGTACGATTGGCGCGCTTTCCATCATCAGCTGATCCATTTCTGCGTAAACAGTTTCACGTTTCTTTTCATCTGTAATTCTGAATGCGCTCAAATACAGTTCGTCAAATTCAGCATTGTGATAATGCGAATAATTGGGTCCTTCGGGTGCAAAGTTTTTGCTGTAATAGAGCGACAGGAAGTTTTCCGCATCGGGATAATCCGCACCCCAGTTGGCTCTGAAAAATGAAAATTTTCCGGTTGCTTTTCCGTCTCTCATCGTCGGGCCGGGCACCACGTTGATCTCAATATTCAAACCAATCTTTGACAATTGCGACTGAATATATTCACTGATATCCGCATATTCCTGAACCGTTGTCAGCTGGATTTCAGGCAGATTCCCGAATTCCTTCCGATAGTCCGAAATCAGCTCTCTTGCGAGTTCGGGTTTGTAGGTATAACCCGCATCGATATTGTAACCCGGAAGGCCTTTTGGAATAAATCCGCCGTCTGCCACATTGGCAACACCGTTCATCATATACTTGACCATCTTCTGTTTGTCGATTCCGTAATTGATCGCTTTTCTCAATCTCAGATCGATCGGCTGTATATCATCGAGATAAAAACACAGATAGACGGTACTCAGATAATCGTATTTGTGAAGATCGAGTATATCTTCATATTTTGGATTCAGATCACCTGCCGGTGTCAGGATTTCATTTTTATAGGAAGGATCCAGATCTGCCATCATATCAACATTTCCCTGAATCAGTTCAAGAAATTCGCTGTGTTTTTCGGGCAGAAAAGTCATTGCAACCGCTTCGAGATAGGGAAGCGATTCGCCTTTTTCATCCTTTTCAAAATAAATCGGATTTTTTCTCAAAACCAGTTTGATGTTGTCTTCCCAAAGCTGAAATCGAAACGGACCGGTTCCGACCGGATGCTTTCTGAAAGCATCCTGACCGTCTTTGAACAGTTCTTTAGGAACCACAGAACAGTATTTCATACTGAGCAGACCCAGAAAAGGAGGGAAGGCCTGTTTGAGATTCATCTGAAAAACGGTATCGTTCAGCGCCTTGAAATTCTCAACATTGTTCATCACCCAGCTGCCCGAACCGCCAACCGAAGGATCGATCAGTCTTTGAAAACTGAATTCAAAATCATGTGCATTCGCCGTCCGTGTGGAATCTTTTCCAAAAGCAGCATCTTTATGAAAAAAGACATCCTGTCTCAGTGTAAATGTATAGGTTTTTCCGTCTTCTGAAATTTCCCAGCTTTTTGAAATATCGGGAATGATTTCGAGTTGGTCATTCAGTTTGACCAGACCGTTGTACATCAGATTGCAAACCCAGTTGTTGGCCTGTGTCCTGGCAAAAACAGGATCGAGCGATGAGATATTGTCATAACGGTTCAGCCGGAAGACTTTTGAGTCATCGACCTCTGTTTTTTGTGAACAGCCGATACAGAAAAGGCTGATTAACAGCACACTGATAAGATAAAGCCGATTTTGCTTCATTTTGCTAATATACTTTTTATTCAGCGATTTTAAAAGAGGAGAGCAGGTCTGAATTTGAGAGAAATCAATTGTCCAAAATCATTTTGAGCCGTGTTTAAACTTTGTAAATTGCGGTCGTGAATATTTATGATGTAATAATTGTCGGCGGCGGACCGATCGGGATGGCCTGCGCCATAGAAGCAAAGAAAAAGAATCTTGATTATCTGGTGATTGAGAAAGGTTCGCTGGTCAACAGTCTGTACAATTATCCGCTGTATATGACTTTCTTTTCAACTTCCGAAAAACTCGAGATCGGAAATCTGCCTTTTGTGAATACTTCATTCAAACCCGGAAGAAAGGAAGCGCTTGAATATTACAGACGGGTTTATCAGCATTATGAGCTGAATATCAACTTTTACGAAAGGGTTTTCAGTATTAATCTCAAAAATGAATTAAAAAGCGTAATCAGCAGTAAAACAGAGTATAAAACGAAGAACGTGATTATCGCAACCGGTTTTTATGATCTGCCGATGCTGCTGAATATTCCGGGAGAGAATCTTTCAAAAGTAACTCATTATTTCAAAGAAGCACATCCGTACACCGGAAAGAAAATCGTGGTTGTGGGTGCGAGCAATTCATCGGTTGATGTCGCTTTGGAATGCTGGCGAAAAGGAGCTTCGGAAGTGAGTATGGTCATCCGTGGAGGAGAAGTCAGCGATCATGTCAAATACTGGATCAAGCCCGATATTGAAAACCGGATTGAGGAAGGCAGCATCAAAGCCTATTTTCATTCGAATCTGAAGGAAATCAAAGAAAAATCGGTGGTGATTGAAACCGCTGAAGGAACGATAGAAATCGAAAATGATTTTGTGCTGGCAATGACCGGTTATCGTCCCGATATTGAATTTCTGAGCTCTGTCGGTATCGAATTTTCAAATGACGGAAAATTTATTCCGGTTTTCAATCCCGAAACCATGGAAACAAATGTTGAGGGTGTTTATCTGGCGGGTGTAGTTTGCGGCGGATTGGAGACTCACAACTGGATCATTGAAAATTCAAGAGTGCATGCTGAGATGATTTTGGAGGATATCTGCAAATTCAATGGTTAATAAATATTAAAAACTGTCATCAAATTATAATTCCATTCTGATAAAAGAAAGTCATAACCGCATCTTTTCCAAATTCCTCAGTTGAAGTTTCTATAGTTGCCTTTAGATTGTAAAATTCAATATAATATTCTGTTGGATTTGCCACCATTTTTCTAAAAAACCAAAAACTGTATCTTCTGACAGTTGGATCAGGATTAATTTTTTCGAAAGATTGAAAACAACAGATTGAAATACTGTCGTTTCTGCCTAAATTGAATAAAATCTTTTGTGTATGATCCATCGACTCATATTCTTCTTTATCAAAAACTGTTGTTTCTTTTCCAAAAATCAGATCGGGATTAAATGCACCGGACAGCAGAAAGTTTTTAAAATTTGAATTTTCGCGATTGAGCAGTATTACTTTTTTCCCAAATTTAAACGAAGAATCTTTTTCATTGAATTCAGCAGTTCCTTCGAACTTCGGATATTCCTGCGGCTGATATTTGTCCGATTCAAAGAAATCCTTTGCTGCTTTTTCAATATGATACTGTGAAAAACAGAATGAACCGAACAGGCCAAAAGCAATTATGGAGAATAGTGTTTTCATCATCCTATTTTATCAATCCGATCTCTCTCAGTCTTTGCGTCAGAAACTCACCAGCAGTGATATCTTCAAACTGTTTCGGGTTTTCATCGTCCACACAATTTCCCAAAACCGACAAATCCATTTCGCTTACGGGGTGCATAAAAAACGGAATGGAAAAACGAGGTTTCCCCCATTCTTCCCTCGGTGGATTTACCACTTGATGTATCGTGGATTTCAGTTTGTTGTTGGTGTGTCTCGAAAGCATATCACCCACATTGATCACTAATTCGTCGGGCTGCGGAAGCGCATCCACCCAAACGCCGTCTTTTCTCAAAACCTGAAGACCGCCGGCTGAAGCGCCCATCAGCAGCGTGATCAGATTGATGTCACCATGCGCACCGGCGCGAACTGCGCCTTTGGGTTCTTCTTTGATCGGCGGATAATGGATCGGTCTCAAAATTGAGTTTCCGTTTTTCACCTTGTCGTCAAAATAAAATTCATCCAAACCAAGATAAAGAGCCAGCGCACGAAGCACATAAATTCCGGTCTTTTCAAGCTGCTGATAAGCTTCCTTTCCGGCAGCATTGAAATCGGGAACTTCTTTTACTTCCACATTGTCCGGATAATTGTATTTCTGTTTCTCAGATTCGTCAACATACTGGCCAAAATGCCAGAATTCTTTCAAATCGCCTTCTTTTTTGTCTTTTGCATGCTCTTTTCCGAATGAGGTATAACCGCGCTGTCCGCCGATTCCTTCAATCTCATATTTCTCTTTGGTTTCGACCGGAAGTGCAAAAAACTCTTTGACACTTTTGTACAACTGATTAACCAGTTCATCCGAAAGGAAGTGACCTTTGAGTGCAACAAAACCGATGTCTTCATAAGCACGGCCGATTTCGTTTACAAATTTTTGTTTTCTGATCGGATTATCTGAAAGAAAATCGTTCAGATCAACTGACGGAATTCCGTTTTGTTTCATTTTTTAATTTGAATTATTAATGGTTAAATGCGAATTGATTTGCTGTCAAATCCCAACAAAGTTACAAATAATTTACTGCCGTCAGTTTTGATTCATCCGACAAAACAGTTAAAACAAAAGCTTTGAGCACGATTGAAGAATTTGTTTTTAAATTGCAGGCTGAAATCAGAATTCCGGATGAATTTAAAATTAAAAAACAAACCGCTGACCCGATCGATTTTGGTCTTTGCGCTGATTGTATTGATTGTCAGGATGATCGGCATTACTTCATTTCCGGATAAGGTTTTTCCGGGCATACAGCTGTTCTTTTCAAAAATTCTGTACAGCATCAGCTCACGATTTTCATTTTCGATCGGAGATCTGTTTTATACGCTGCTGATTCTTTTGGCTGTATTTTTTGTGATTCTGATGATTTACCGCTTGATTAAAAAAGATTATCTGAAATTCAGAAAAACACTGGCAACCGTTTTTTATATACTTTCCGGATTCTATCTGACACTGTATATTTTTTGGGGATTCAACTATTACCGGACACCGATCAAAGACAGTTACAATGTGGAACTTGACACGGTGGACGAACTGAAACGGCTGGCAGAATTTTATTATTCAAAAGCGATGATTTATCGGACGCTTGTGAATGAAAACGAAAGGGGAGTGTTTGAAGCCAAAATTACGGGATCTGAATTGGAAGCCGAAATCCTGAAATCAAAAGAACTGCTGGCTGCTTATCCGGAATTGAGATTCAGCGGATATCCGAAACCGAATCTGAAAAAATCGACTTACAGCAAAATGTCGAGTTATCTCGGGATTTCGGGTTATTACAATCCGTTTACCAACGAATCTCAGTACAATTCGATCAGCCCCGATTCGAGAAAACTGTTTGCAAAACTTCATGAAACCGGTCATCAGTTTGGTTTTGCAACCGAGAGCGAAGCAAATTTTGCAGGTTTTCTTTTTGGCGCAAAAAGTGAAAATATCGATTTGCTGTATGCAGTGAATTTCAGAGCGATGAGAAGTCTGCTGAACCGGATTTTGTGGTATGATCCCGAATATGTCAAAGATTTTATTGAAAACAAATACAGTCCCGGAATGAAAAGAGACAGAGAATTTGAGATTGAAATTGATGCAAAATACAACAACGGTTCAGATGATGCATTTGCATTAATGAACGAAGCCTTCCTGAGATTGAACAATCAGGAAGGCTTGGAATCTTATGGCCGTTTTGTCGAACTTCTTGTCGGTTTTCACCGGAAGTACGGTGCATCAGAATGATACCGGTCTTTCAAAATATTTTCCGGTTCTGACCACCTGCTCACCGTTTTCGTCGGTTGCAGAAATGGTCAAAAGTATATGGTAGGTTCCGCTTCTCGGAATATTGATCATGCTTGCTTTTACCTGGGTACCGCTGTATTTTTTGAACGAACCGATCTCGCCGATATTGGCAGATGCGATTCTGACACCGTTAAAATCATTGTCAACGACATCCATTACTTTATCGGTCAGAAATACATCAAGTGTCAGGTTTTCAACATTTTTTCCGGTCAGATTTGAAATATCGCCGCCTTTGATGTTGACCAGGAATTCTTTTGGAAGAATTTCAACCTGCCATTGCTGGTCAAGCGTGATCGAATGATCATCAGCAACTGTAATTTTCACAACCGAATCCGGATCGAGTCTGATTTTTTGCTGTGCTTCGGGTGTTGATTTTATAGCTTCGGTCTTTTCGGGTGCCGGTTCTGCAATACTTGTTTCAACTTCTGTTTCGATTTTTTCAGGCGCTACGGTTACAAAAAGGATTCCGTTTTCTGATTTCACAATATCTCCCAAAACTCTCATGCTCATAATCTTACCGCTGATATTGGTCATAACCAGCGCAGGATTGTAAGTACCGTTGGGCGGTGTCTGATTGACTTCGCTTTGGATTTTGATGCCGACAAGGCTGGCATGGCTGTCCAAAACTTTGAAATTTGCTTCGGTCATGCGGTAGCCGCTAAAACTTCCGGAATCAAAACTGGTTCCGGCAGGAATCAGGAAAAGTTTCAATACAAGTCCTCTGTAATTTTTATTTGATTGGTTTTTTATATTCCCATTGGTAACGAGTATGGTGTTATAAACCAATTCGGTCTTCCAGTTCTCGGAAAGGTTTATTCCGCTCAGGTAAAGATCTGAATTCTCGTAGCTTAGGCTTTGTAATTCCTGGGAGTGCAGAAACGACTGAAATCCAAGAAGAAAAGTAAAAATGAATATAAATCTTCTCATGGTGTAGGATGGTTTAAATTAATTATGGGTAAAGATAAATATTATTTTCAAACTCCAAAGAGGTATGCATTAAAATATTGTAAATATTTTTAACAAATCCCCCTGTATTTTGAGGAATCAAACTGGTTTTTTTTATTCAATAATCAGAGTTGTTTTTGCTCGAGATGAATCGATTTTCCAAAAAAACTTTTGGCAAGTGTGATGAAATTATCGGTATAATCAGACAAATAAAAATGATAGGAAGGCTGACCTGATTTTGAAAGCAGATTGTCTTTTTCAAGTCGATGAATCAGTTCGTTTACTACAATCAAAGGTGAATTCACAACTTTCACTTTTCCTTTAAATGCTGCGTATATCTCTTTTTCAATCAATGGATAATGAGTGCATCCAAGTATGATGGTTTCGATGTCTTCAAACTTTTTGTAAGACAGATAAACTTCAATTGCATTTTTGGATACCGCAGTATTTCTGAATCCTTCTTCAATGATCGGGACAAGCAGCGGAGTCGCCAGTTCGACCACTTTAATGTGTTTGTTCAGCTTTTTGATTGATTTTTTGTAAGCATGAGAATTGACGGTCGCCTTGGTTGCAATCAGACCGATTTTCTGATGAAGTTCAAAAGCCACCTTATTTGCAACCGGCGAAATCACATCGATCACCGGAATTTTACCGGCTGCCTTTCTGATTTCGTCAATCGAATTGGATGTCGCGGTATTGCAGGCAACTACGATCGCCTTGCATTTGCTCTTTACCAGAAATTTTGTGATTTTAACCGAATATCTGGTGATGGTCTCTTTTGATTTGTCACCGTAAGGAAGATGTTCGGTATCTCCAAAATAGATGATGCTTTCATTGGGCAGCAGTCTTTTGATCTCCTTTGCAACGGTCAGTCCGCCGACACCCGAATCGAATACACCAATGGGTCTGTTTTCATTCATTGGGCAAATTTATTTAATTTTAAGTACAGCCATTAAAAAATCTATTAACAAAAAAAGGATGCCCGAAAGCATCCATTTATATGGTGTTTTTTAATTATTTATTACAATTCAAGTGCTCTTTGCGCATTTCCGTCCATCAGCAGGCTGATCGGATCTTCCAAACCTTCTTTGACTGCAACCAGGAATCCGACAGACTCACGGCCATCAATGATTCTGTGGTCATAAGAAAGTGCAAGATACATCATCGGATGGATTTCAACTTTTCCGTTAACCGCGATCGGTCTCTCGATGATGTTGTGCATACCGAGAATTCCGGATTGCGGCGGATTGATGATCGGTGTGCTCAGCATCGAACCGAAAACACCACCGTTTGAAATCGTAAAAGTACCGCCGGTCATTTCGTCAACCGTAATTTTCCCGTCTCTTGCTCTCAAGGCCAGTCTTTTGATTTCATCCTCAATTCCTCTGAATGAAAGCGTTTCAGCATTTCTTACAACCGGAACCATCAGACCTTTCGGACCCGATACTGCAATTGAAATATCGCAGAAATCATAAGTGATTTTATAATCTCCGTCGATCATCGAATTGACATCCGGAAACAGATACAGCGCTCTGACAACAGCTTTGGTAAAGAACGACATAAAACCGAGGCTCACACCGTGTTTTGCTTTGAATTCTTCTTTGTACTGATTTCTCAGATTGAAAATCGGTGTCATATTCGCTTCGTTAAAAGTGGTCAGCATCGCAGTCTGATTTTTGGCTGCAACCAGTCTTTCCGCCACTTTTCTTCTCAGCATTGAAAGTTTTGAAGTCTGTGAATTTCTTGAGCCTCCGGTTGGTGTTCCCATTGAAACTGTCTGAGCGTTCATTGCATCTTCTTTGGTAATCCTTCCGTCTTTTCCGGTTCCGCTTACAGTTGAAACAGAAATTCCTTTTTCGTCAAGGATTTTTCTTGCAGCAGGCGATGGAATTCCTGCAGCATAAGTTGCTGTTGCGGCAGGAGCAGTTGCTTTTGGAGTCTCAGCCGGTTTTTCCTGAGCCTTTGGTTCTTCTTTTTTGGAAGTTTCTTCAGCTTTTGGAGCTTCTGCAGGTTTTGCCGTGCCGCTCGGTTTTGCCGCAGAAGTATCAATCAGACAGACCACCTGACCGACTGCAACAGTATCTCCTTCTTCTGCTTTCAGCGTGATAATTCCGCTTTCCTCTGCCGGAAGTTCAAGCGTTGCCTTGTCAGAATCAACTTCTGCAATCGCCTGATCTTTCTCCACATAATCACCGTCTTTGACAAGCCAGGCGGCTATTTCGACTTCTGTGATTGATTCTCCCGGTGAAGGGACTTTCATTTCTAATACCATAATTGTTTAGAATTTTATTGTAAAATTATTCAAAAACTTTATTAATTATTTCATTGTACTGAATTTCAAAAGTCAAATGCGAACCTGAAGCAGGCGATGCACTTTCTCTTGGTGAAATCAGTTCAAATTTAACCTCATTGAGCTTCAGAAGCAGATGAGTCCATGCACCCATGTTCTCGGGTTCTTCCTGTACCCAGATCAGTCTTTTTCTTTTGTTGTATTTTTTCAGGATCTGATCAACCTTTTCTTTGTCCAGCGGATAAAGCTGTTCCAGTCTTACGATTGCGACATTGTCTGTTTTTGTTTCCTGTTTTTTCTTAAGCAGATCATAATAAATCTTACCCTGACAGAACACCAGTCTGTCCACTTTTGCAGCTTTTGCCTCCGGATCATCAATCAGTGTCCGGAATTCTCCTTTTGCCAGATCATCCATGGTGGAAACAGCCATCGGATGACGCAGAAGGCTTTTTGGTGTAAATACGATCAATGGTTTTCTGAAATTTGTTTTCAGCTGTCTTCTCAATACATGAAAGAAATTAGCCGGAGTCGTACAGTTCACTGCAAACATATTTCCTTCTGCACAAAGCTGCAGATATCTTTCCATTCTTGCAGACGAGTGTTCTGATCCCTGTCCCTCATAGCCGTGCGGAAGCAGCATGACCAAACCGTTTTGTGCCCTCCATTTGTCTTCGGCAGCAGAAATATATTGGTCAATGATGATCTGCGCGCCGTTTGAAAAGTCTCCAAACTGAGCTTCCCATATCGTCAGACTGTTTGGTGATGCCATTGAATAACCGTAATCAAATCCGCAGACTCCGTATTCTGACAGCAGCGAATTGTAAACCGTGAATTTCCCCTGTTTTTCTGAAATATGATTCAGCAGTATGATTTCTTCCTCGGCATCTGCAGTGATGATCACCGCATGACGATGTGAGAAAGTTCCTCTTTCAACATCTTCACCCGACAGTCTTGCCGTAAATCCTTCGTTCAGCAGTGAACCGTAGGCGAGGAGTTCGCCCATTGCCCAGTCAAGATTGTTTTCTTCAACCATCTTTTTGCGCTGGTCAAGCAGTCTTGCTGTTTTTTTGATGATGACTTTCCCTTCAGGAGCGGTCGTAATAACTTTTGCAACCTCTTTAAGTTTTGCAATCGGATATTTTGTATCCACCGGTTTCAGCATTTCCTGTTCGGAAGCATTTTTAAATCCTTTCCATTTGTCGGGCAATATCGGGCTGAGTACGTTTTTTTCTATTTTCTTTGAAGCTTCAAATTCTTTTTCGAGCACCGCTTTGAAATCAGCTTCGATTTTTGCCAAATCATCGGTAGTCATCACACCTTTATCAGTCAGCTGTTTTTTGTAAATATCTCTCTGATTTGGGTGTTTTGAAATTGCTTCATACAGTTTTGGCTGGGTAAATCTCGGTTCGTCGCCCTCGTTGTGACCGTATTTTCTGAACCCGAGTATATCGACATATACATCTTCTCCAAACTGCATTCTGTATTCGGCTGCAAAACGGATCGCATGAACCACCGCTTCAGTATCATCGGCATTGACATGGAGTACGGGCGAAGAAGTGATTTTCGCCAGATCGGTACAGTAAAGACCCGAACGCGCATCCAGATAATTGGTTGTAAACCCGATCTGGTTGTTGACCACGATATGGATGCTTCCGCCGGTTTTGTAGCCGTCGAGTTTCATCATCTGAATCACTTCATAGACAATACCCTGACCTGCAATTGCAGCATCTCCGTGGATGATGATTGGCAGCACTTTTTTGAAGTTCCAGTCAAAATCATGTTCGATTTTGGCTCTTGCAATTCCTTCGGCAACCGCATCAACCGCTTCCAAATGAGAAGGATTCGGCACCAGATTGACTTTTACGGATTTGTTTGAAATCGTATCAATTTTTGAGGAATAACCGAGGTGGTATTTCACATCACCTGCAAAAATATCGCCTTCAAAATCTTTTCCTTCAAATTCGCTGAAGATTTTTGAATAAGGCTTTTTCATATAATTGGCAAGCACGTTCAAACGACCGCGGTGCGCCATCCCGACGATGATTTCCTCTACACCTTCATTGACCACAGAATCGGTCAGGAATTCAAGTGCAGGAATCAGACTTTCGTTTCCTTCAAGCGAAAAACGTTTCTGACCCACAAATTTTGTATTCAAAAAACTTTCAAACGAAGAGGCTTCATTCAGTTTTCTGAAAATGATTTCTTTTTCCCGAACATTCAGATTTGGCTGATTCAGATTGACATTGATCCAATTCTGAATCCACTGGACTTTTTCGGGATTGACAATGTGCATGTATTCCACACCGATCGATTCGCAGTACATCAGCTGCAGTTTTTCGATGATGGTTTTCAGCGTATTTGATTTTCCGATACCGATGATTTCACCTGACGAGAAAGTTTCGTTTAAATCATTTTCGGTCAGTCCGAAATTCGCCAGATCCAAAGTCGGGTAGTGGTGTCTTCTTTCCCTGACCGGATTGGTCCGGGTAAACATATGCCCTCTTTTTCTGTAACCGTCGATCAGATTGACAACTTTGAATTCTTTCTCAATCTTATCGGCCATATCGGGTGAGATTTCAACCGTACCGATACTTTCTTCGGTGTGTGAAAACCCGTTATAGTTTGAATTGGCAAAGTCAAAACCCTGAAAAAATGCTCTCCAGCTGGGTTCTACTGCATCGGGATATTTTAAATATTGTTCGTATAATTCGCCAATGTATTCAGAATCTATGGCGTTTAAAAATGAAAATCTTTCCATTACATCAGATCTCTTGTGAGAATTTGAACGCAAATTTACGGCTTTTGTACCGTTTAAAAAAGAGTTGGGCAGATGATTTAATTTGGTTTTTCAAAAGCCGGTCATTTTTTACACCAGCCGAAATCAAATCATTATTTAAGGCGTTGTTTTTCCTTTTGGAACAACCAGCAGCGGAACCGGAGAACGTTTGATGACTTCTGTGGCAACACTTCCGATAAATACATTGTAAAGCATATTGTGACCCAGCGAACCGATAACGATCAGATCGATGTTCAGATCGGTTGCTTCCTGTATGATGATTTCTGACGGAATACCCTGTTTGACAATCAGTTTGCATGGAATACTGTCCTTTTCAATCATTGACTTCAATTCCTCAACTGCCTGAGTTTCTTCTTTTAACGTATTTTCTTCAAGCTCCGGCAGATAAGTGAAACCGGTTTCGCTCACAATCACACCAATGTCGAGTGTCACCACATGAATCAGATAAATTTCGCTGTCGGGCACCAGTTTTGCCTGGGCGATTGCAATTGAAATTACTTTTTTGTTGAATTCAGAAAGATCAACCGGTACAAGTATCTTTTGGGTCATGGCTGTTCATTTGTTTTTCAGCCTAAAGTTAGTTTATTTTATTGAAACCTCAAATATTTTTTGATCTTCAATATAACCCGAAAGTACATCACCTGCGCTGACAGGACCGACACCGGCAGGCGTTCCCGTCATAATCAGATCGCCGGTTTTCAGTGTGAAATATTTTGATGATTCAGCTATGATTTTTGAGAAATTATGGATCATCAGTGAGGTATTTCCCTGCTGGACTGTTTCTCCGTCTTTTAATAATTTAAAATTGAGATTGGACAGATCATAATCATTTTTATCCAAAAAAATTCCAACCACAGCCGCTCCGTCAAATCCTTTTGCAATTTCCCACGGATAACCGTTTTTCTTCAATTCAGACTGAAGATCACGCGCAGTGAAATCAATTCCCAATGAAATCTGATCAAAATATTTGTGTGCAAATTCGGGCTGGATATATTTTCCGGCTTTTGAAATTCTCAGCACGATTTCAACCTCATAATGAATGTCGCTGCTGAATTCGGGCATATAAAAATCGCGTTCTTTCTGAAGCAGCGAAGTATCGGGTTTGATAAAAAACACAGTCGATTTTGGAACCGTATTGTTCAGTTCCTTTGCGTGTTCCACATAATTTCGGGCGATGCAGATGATTTTCATAAATCGGTTTTAGCCTCAAAAGTACATAAATTTAAATTCTAAAATTTCAATCGGAACTGACAGAATTAAATCTCAATCGGATTGTATGCTACCTTTTGTATTCGTAAATTTGTATCTTCTTTTAAATGATTCTCTTCAAAAAACCTGAAATTTCAGCTTACAAAAGAAAGGTCAAATTATTTTCAGACTATGACAAATCAATATATTTCAATTGAAGAAGCATTCCAAAAACTGGAACTTGCCCAACAGATGTTTCAAAAAAATAAAAATAATTTTCAAAACAGGCCAAAAGACAAAATCAGGAAAGTGGCTGAAATCCTGCTGAAAAAAGAGGATGAATTTGCAAAAATCATTTCGGGTGAAATGGGAAAACCGGTCAAAGAATCGATAGCAGAAATTGAAAAATCGGCTTTGAACTGTAATTTTTACGCCGACCATTGTGACGAATTTCTAAAAGACAGAAATTATTCGACCGAAAATTATGATGCAATCGTTCGCTGTGAACCCTATGGTGTTATCTTCGGTGTGATGCCCTGGAATTTTCCGTTTTGGCAGGTATTCAGATTTGCAGTTCCCACGATTTTGGCCGGAAATACGGTTGTGGTCAAACATGCGAGCAATGTGCCGAAATCTGCACAGGCGATTGAAGATATATTTCTCGAAGCAGGTTTTGAAGCCGGAACTTATCAGAACCTTTCGCTCGAAAGTAAAAATGTAGAACAGCTCATCGAACACCCCTATATAAAAGCGGTGTCGCTGACCGGAAGTGAAAAAGCGGGTTCGTCTGTTGCTTCAATTGCCGGAAAGGTGATCAAAAAATCGGTTTTGGAACTCGGCGGGAGCAATGCATTTATTGTTCTCAACGATGCTGATTTGGACGATACTATTGAAAAAGCGATGAATGCAAGATTCAGAAATGCGGGTCAGAGTTGTATTGCAGCCAAAAGATTTTTGGTTCAGGAAGGAATTTATGATCGTTTTCTTGAGAAATTCAAACAAAAAACAGAAGCGTTGAAAATGGGCGATCCTTTTGATTCGTTAACAGATATAGGCCCGCTGGCAAGAGTCGATCTGGCTGAAGATCTTGAAAAACAGGTCAATAAATCGGTTGAAATGGGTGCAAAACTGATTCTCGGCGGAAAAAGAGACGGAGCCTTTTATCAGCCTTCAATTCTGGTCGATGCAAAACCCGGAATGCCGGTTTTTAATGAAGAAACTTTTGGTCCGTTGGCTGTCATCATCAAATTCAAAGATTTTGAAGAAGCTGTGGAACTGAGCAACAGTACAAGTTTTGGTTTGGGTGTTTCAATCTGTACTTCAAATGTGGAAGAAGCATTGAAAAAAGAACATTTGTTTGAAGAAGGTTCTGTGTTTTTCAACCAGCTGGTCCGTTCGGATCCGAAACTTCCTTTTGGCGGTGTGAAACGTTCGGGATTTGGCCGAGAACTGTCAGAAGACGGAATCAGAGAATTTGTGAATGTGAAAACGATTGTGATTGCAAAATAAGCGATCGGATTATTTCAAACCGAGTACATCTTTCATTGTGAAATAACCTTTTTTGCCGCAAATCCATTCGGCAGCAAGTACCGCGCCCAGTGCAAAACCTTTTCGGCTGTGTGCCGTGTGCGTGATTTCAATATTATCAATTTCAGAACGATAGGAAACCGTGTGTGTTCCCGGAACATTGTCGGTTCTGACCGAATAAATCGGAAGTACGTCTTCAGATGATTTCTGATCTGATTCCCAGTTTTTTAAATCGGTATTTGAGATGATCCGGTTGGCAAGCGTAATCGCAGTTCCGCTGGGTTTGTCGAGTTTTTGGGTATGATGGATTTCTTCGATTTCAACTTTGTAATCCGGATATTTTGCCATCAGTTTTGACAAATGATCATTGAGTTCAAAAAAGAGATTCACGCCCAGACTGAAATTTGAAGCATAAAGAAATGCACTGTCTTTTTCTGAAATTAAACTGATGATTTCATCCAAACGACCGGTCCAGCCGGTGGTCCCTGAAATCGCTGGAATTTGGTTTTCAACGAGTGCTTTTATGTTTTCAAATGCAACTTCCGGTTTTGAAAATTCAATGGCAACTTCGGTATCTTTCAAATCTTCAGTATCGGGTCTGTGATTGATTTTTCCGACAATCGTATGACCTCTTTCAATCAGAATTTCTTCGATTGTCTTGCCCATTTTTCCGTATCCGACCAGCAGAACCTTCATTTTGAATTAAAATTTGAGATTAAAACCAAGACCCATCGCATATTCATAGGAATTCTGATTCTGAATGATGATCGGCTTCATCGAAAGATCGGGATCTTTTTTGATTCCATACAGATGCGCATCAACGGTCGCGTCCAAAATATTGAGCAGATAACCGAGCGCGGTCAGTGCGATCGCATAATCTCGCGTTCTTTTCCGATCATCCTGAATATTTGCCAATTGCTCGACAGTCAGATTGTTCAGCGCCGGTGTATCGAGTTCGTAACCGTATAATTTTTTCAGATAATAACCTCTGAATTCTTTGTACTGATTGTTGTAATTGATGATAAAACCAACGCCTGTTCCCAAGATTCCCCAAACGATAGGCGCTTTCCACCATTTTCCGTTGTAAATCTGTCCGGTACCGGGAAGGATTGCAGAATAAAGTGATGCCCTCATCGGGTTTTTAACCGAAAGATAATCAACGGTTTCAAGCAGATCGGCTCCGTCCACTCTGACAATTTCGGAAGTCTGAATACTGTCCGTTTTTTCATCCTGCGAAAAACCAAAGAAAGGGAGCAGCAGTAAAATCAGATATGGAATCGGGTTTTTCATTCAAAGAATTTTCTGAGTCTTTCAAAATCTTTGTCAGAATCAAATGCGATGATCAATTTTCCTTTTCCTGAATTTGATCTTTTGACTTCGACATTTGAACGGGTCTGCTCGGAAATCAGTTTGATCGCTTTTTTGAAATCATTCGGAAGATCTGCTTTTGCAATCTTTTTAGCAGCCGGTTTTTTGATCGAACGGATCAGACTTTCGGTTTCTCTTACCGACAGATTTTCTGCAATCACTCTTTCATAAATTTCAAGCTGCAGATTGATGTCGTCAATTGCAATGATCGCCCGTCCGTGGCCCATGCTGATCATTCCGTCACGAATTCCGGTTTGGATGATCGGATCGAGTTTGAGCAGTCTGAGATAATTGGCGATCGAAGTTCTGTCTTTCCCGACCCTGTGGCTGAGCTGTTCCTGTGTCAGATGGATTTCGTCGAGCAGCCGCTGATACGAAAGCGCAATTTCAATCGCATCCAGATCCTGACGCTGTATATTTTCGACCAAAGCCATTTCGAGCATTTCCTGATCGTTAGCCAGACGGATATATGCCGGAATGGTTTCCAGACCGACGATCTGTGAAGCGCGCATCCTTCTTTCACCCGAAATCAATTCATAACCACCATCGATTTTTCTGACCGTAATCGGCTGAATCACACCCAAAACCGAAATTGATTTTACCAAATCTTCTAGTGCAGTTTTGTCAAAATTTGTTCTTGGCTGATACGGATTGGTTTTGATTTTTTTCAAATCAATCTCCACAATACTGCCCACCAGTCTTTCTGCGCCTTTGTCTTCCGCAGATTTGACTTCGGGCTCATCTTTCAGTAGGGCCGAAAGGCCTCTTCCCAATCGGTTGTTTCCGGTCTTTGCCATATTTTTGAATTATTCCTGAACGGAAATTTAATTTTCTAAATTAATAAATATTTTAAAACTGCCAAGCCGATTTAAACCGTATCATTGTTTTTGACAAGCAGTTCTCTGGCAAGGTTCAGATAATTCTCTGCGCCCTTGCTGCCCGCATCATAATCGATGATTGCTTCTCCAAAACTCGGCGCTTCCGAAAGTCTGACATTTCGCTGGATCACGGTGTCAAACACCATTTGCGGAAAATGACTGTTGACCTCGTCCACCACCTGATTTGAAAGTCTCAGTCGTGAATCGTGCATGGTGAGCAGCAGTCCTTCGATGTCCAAATCTTTGTTGTGGTGCTGCTGTACGCCTTTGATGGTGTTGAGCAGTTTCCCCAAACCTTCCAAAGCAAAATATTCGCACTGTATCGGGATGATGACCGAATCGGCTGCAGTCAGTGCATTCAGCGTAATCAGCCCCAGTGAAGGTGCACAGTCGATGATGATATAATCGTATTTGTCTTTGATATCCTTCAAAGCTTCTTTCAGCATATATTCCCGATTTTCAAAATCGACGATCTCAATTTCTGCCGCAACCAGATCCACATGCGCCGGAATCAGATCCAGACCGGGTGTCTGTGTACTCATCACAGCTTCTTCCGCTTTGATCTGCTGTTCGAGCACTTCATAAGTGCCTTTTTCAATTTCATTTACATCAATCCCCAAACCCGAAGTTGCATTTGCCTGCGGATCCGCATCGATCAGCAAAGTCTTTTTTTCGAGTACGCCCAGAGACGCAGCCAGATTCACCGCAGTGGTGGTTTTTCCGACGCCTCCTTTCTGATTGGCTATTGCAATTATTTTACCCATAGTTTTTAATCGAAACCTTGCAAAACTACAATTTTAAAGCGTGAAGAAAGAATCCGAAGATTGAATTTTATAAACAAAAAACAGTCAAAATTGTTAGTGACTCAAACTGAACCGATTTGAGATTCAACCGCAGACAGTTTATGGATTTCATCAAAGATTTTCAAGTTTATTGTTGATCAGTTCGCTGATCAGTTTTGCCCTTCTCATGATCATCACATGCGTTCCGTCCTGAATTTCAACCGCATCATGAATATTTGAAAAAGGAAAAACCATGTCTTTGTCACCGTGGAAATGGATGAAATTTTTCATTTCCACATTGTTCTGCCAATTCACAATTCTGTCCATTGACCATTTCAGATAATAATGGTCTTTGAATTCAAAAATCTCTTTCAGATCGGGCAGTTTGGCGCTGTACATTTTTCTGAAAACCGAGTAGGAAAGAAAATTATCTGAAGTCAGAAAACCTGCGGGAACGATCTTGTGCAAATCCGTATGTGACGAAAATCGCATATAGGCGGGCATTTCAGAACGGTCTTTGATGGTTGAAATCAGAAAATTAAATTTTGGATCCAAAAAGCGGTTCATCTCTTTGACGATCATTCCGCCGAAAGAAACACCCATCAACAGAAAATCCTGGTTTGTGTCGATTTTCTCAGCCATTCTTTCTGCATAATGCTGTAGCGTTTCATCTTTTTCGGGCTGAAGCCAGGGAATATTGACCGGTTCAAAATCCGGCAGCATTCTCAGATTTTTAAAAACCTTTTCATTTGCACCCAAACCGCTGATCTGATATATTTTCATTTTTTGTAACCGATGTTTAAGTCAAAAACGGTTTTTTATTCGGAATTAATTCAATGGATATATTGAGAATTAATTAGTAAAATTCAATCCAGAAGTTTAATCAAACCCTTACCAGATATTCAGGAACTTCAATCCTTTTGACTTCGACCACGCCCGCATTGTTCAGTCCGGTCAGTTCAACCGGTTCACTCTGATTGATCAGTGATTCGTCAAAATCGGTTTCGACTTTTACATAATTTTCTGTAAAACCGTGCATCTTTCCGTTTTTGTTGTCCGATTCCCAAATCACTCTGTGGGTCTTGCCCAGTTGGGTTCTGTAAAAAGCCATTCTTTTTTTCTCAGAAAGAATCCTGAGCATTTTGTTTCTTTTCTTTCTGACTTCTTTTGGAACCACGCCATCAAATTCAGCTGCTTCGGTGCCCGGTCTTTCGGAGTAGGTGAAGACATGCAGATAGGAAATCGGCAGTTTGTTCAGAAAATCATAAGTTTCAAGAAAATGTTCATCGGTTTCGCCCGGAAACCCAACGATCACATCCACACCGATACAGCAGTCGGGCATCAGTTCTTTGATTTTTTCAACCCGATCGTGATACAGTCCGCTCAGATATCTTCTCTTCATCATTTTCAAAACTTCATCGCTTCCCGATTGAAGCGGAATATGGAAATGTGGCACAAAACGGTCGCTTTGGGCGACAAATTCAATGACTTCATTTTTGAGCAGATTCGGTTCGATGGACGAAATTCTGAATCTTTCTATGTTTTCAACTTTATCCAATTCATTGATCAGTTCCAGAAAGGTATGATCGTGTTTTTTGTTTCCGAATTCGCCTTTGCCGTAATCACCTACATTCACACCGGTCAGAACGATTTCCCTGATTCCTTTGCCACCGATTTCGTATGCATTTTTCACGATATTTTCAACCGTATCAGATCTTGAAATTCCTCTTGCTTTCGGGATGGTGCAGTAGGTGCATTTGTAATCGCAGCCGTCCTGAACCTTCATAAATGCGCGGGTCCTGTCGCCAAGCGAATAAGAACCGACATAGAAATTGGCATCATCGATTTCGCAGGAATGGACAATCGCATCGCTCTGTTTGTTCAAATCGTCGAGATAATCGATGATATTGAATTTTTCGGTCGCACCCAAAACCAGATCCACGCCTTCCATCTCTGCAATTTCGTGCGGTTTCAGCTGTGCATAACAGCCGATGACCACCACAAAACCGTTCGGATTTGCATTCAGTGCATTTTTAACAATCGACTTACATTCCTTGTCCGCATTGGCAGTGACCGAGCAGGTGTTGATCACATACACATCCGAAGGCTGATCAAATTCAACCCGTTTGTATCCGTTGCCCGTCAGATTTCTTGCAATGGTGGAAGTTTCTGCAAAATTGAGTTTGCAGCCAAGCGTATGAAAAGCTACTGTTTTTGGATTTGTTGACATGCTGCAAAATTAGTGATTTTTGAAACAATCGCTAAAAACAGTCGGTGAATTGATTAATTTTTACCGGGTCTGAATTATTCGGTGTAAAACCCGAATGAATTTTTTCAAAATTTAAAAGCTAACTTTGAATCATGAACCGCGATTATTCAAAACTGATTGAGCAGATAGAGCAGAGGGCCGGACTGAAATTTCAGCCCGAAATTGAAGAAGGAAATCTCTGTTACCGAAACAACAATGAGGATTTGAGAGATGATTTTAAAGAAGTTTTTTCGGCTGAAGATCTGAAAGCTTACATCCGATATTTCACCGGAAAAGAAATTCAGCTTCCAACCGACAATCTTGATTTCTGGAAAAAAGTAAAAGCAGCAGAAAACTGATTATTCTTCAAAACTCTTGTTGGCAAGCTGTCCGCAGGCTGCGTCGATATCCTTTCCGCGACTTCTTCTGACTTTGACTACAATTCCGTTTTTCTCGAGCGCTTCGGTATAAGCTTCAATCACACCCGGATCTGCCTGTTCAAATTCGCCGTCATCAATCGGGTTGTATTCGATCAGATTGATTTTTGAAGGAACTTTTTTTGCATATTTCACCAGCGCATCTATATCGGCTTGGGTGTCATTGATATTTTTCCAGATCAGATATTCAAAGGTGATCCTGCTTTTGGTCTTGTCGTACCAGTACTGAAGACTTTCGAGCAGATCGTTGAGCGGAAATTTGGTTGAAAAAGGCATGATCCGATTTCTGGTTTCCTCTCTTGCCGAATGAAGCGAAACTGCAAGTTTAACCCTCAATTCCTCATCAGCCAGCATTTTAATCATTTTTGGAATTCCCGAAGTAGAAACCGTAATCCTTTTGGGCGACATTCCCAGACCTTCGGGCGAAGTGATCATCCGGATTGATTTTACCACTTCGTTGTAATTCATCATCGGTTCGCCCATTCCCATATACACGATATTGCTCAGCGGACGGTCAAAAAATTCACGGCTTTCACGATCGATGACAGCGACCTGATCCACAATTTCTGCTGCGGTCAGATTTCTCATCCGTTTGAGCTTTGCGGTTGCACAGAATTCGCAGTTCAGACTGCAGCCGACCTGACAGGAAACACAGGCGGTGGTACGGCTGTTGGTGGGAATCAGAACCGACTCAACGATGTTCCCGTCAAAAAGTTTGACTGCATTTTTGATGGTTCCGTCATCGCTTTTCTGCATCAGATCCACCTTTATATTTTGGATCGAAAATACTTCTGAAAGCTTTGCTCTGAAATCTTTTGACAGATTGGTCATATCGTCAAAACTGTGCGCATTTTTCTTCCAGAGCCATTCATAAATCTGTCTGGCTCTGAAAGATTTTTCACCGATTGAGGAAATGTATTCTTCCAATTCCTCAATACTCAGTTTTCTGATATCCTTTTTGTCTGTGCTCATTGACTGCGCGTCCTACAGGATCAGCATTGCATCACCGTAAGAATAGAATTTATATTTTTCTTTGATCGCTTCCTTGTATGCTTTCATCAGGAATTCGTGACCCGCAAATGCGCTGATCATCATGATCAAAGTTGATTTTGGTGTATGAAAATTGGTCACCATACAGTTTGCGATGCTGAAATCATAAGGCGGATGGATAAATTTGTTGGTCCAGCCGTCATAAGGATTCAGATGTGCATCTGCAGAAACCGAGCTTTCGATCGCTCTCATACAGGTTGTACCGACAGCGCATACTTTTTTCTTGCCGTCAATTGCAGTGTTTACAATATTTGCAGCACTTTCCGGAATGACCACCTGTTCAGATTCCATTTTGTGTTTTGAAAGGTCTTCGACCTCAACCGGTGCAAAAGTCCCCAAACCTACGTGAAGTGTCAGTTCTGCAAAGTTTACACCTTTGATTTCAAGTCTTTTCAGCAAATGTTTTGAAAAGTGAAGTCCGGCTGTCGGAGCTGCCACCGCACCTTCATATTTTGCATAGATAGTCTGATATCTTTCGGCATCTTCCGGTTCGGTTTTTCTTTTGATATATTTTGGAAGTGGTGTTTCGCCCAATTCTTTCAGTTTTTTTCTGAATTCTTCATAACTGCCGTCAAAAAGAAATCTGAGTGTTCTTCCTCTCGAAGTGGTATTGTCAACAACTTCGGCCACCAGACTGTCGTCATCGCCAAAGAACAGCTTATTTCCGATTCTGATTTTTCTTGCCGGATCAACCAGTACATCCCAAAGACGGGTTTCGGCATCGAGTTCCCTCAGCAGGAATACTTCGATTTTTGCGCCGGTTTTCTCTTTGTTACCCATCAGTCTTGCAGGAAATACTTTGGTATTGTTCAGAATCATCACATCGCCGTCGTCGAAATAATCGATCATATCTTTGAAAAGTTTGTGCTCAATTGTTTTGGTCTTTCTGTCGAGGACCATCAATCTGGCTTCGTCTCTGTGTTCTGACGGATGTTCTGCCAATAATTCTTCCGGAAGTTTAAAATTAAAGTCGGAGGTTTTCATTTTCATTTTTAAAAATTTGGGGCAAATATACGATTTGAGGCCTGCCGTTGTCAAGTATTTAACCGAATTAGTTTGATTCGTCAATTGAAAAAGCCTTTGAAACCGTTCAAATCAGTCATTCCAATTCATTACAATTTGTATCTTTGTAAACTTTGAAAATAAAATTTATGAAACTGAAATTTGTTTTTGTTTTTTCATTGGGTCTGCTGATGCTCGGCTGCGGAAAAGAGGAGAAAGTTGAAATCGGAGAAGTAACCGAAAGAGCGCCCGGAGAGCAGGTGGAAGCAGGTTCAAGTCTTGCACCCGAATTTGCATTCAATTCGATCGACGGCAGCAAAGTGGCGCTCGAAGATTTGAGAGGAAAAATCGTGTATGTGGACATCTGGGCTACCTGGTGCCGTCCGTGTATCATGCAGATTCCGGCGCTCAAAGAAGTTGAAGAAATGTACAAAGACAGAGATGTTCAGTTTGTCAGCGTGTCGGTTGACAATGAAAGACAGAAAGACAAATGGAGCAGTATGGTAAAAGAAAAAGAATTGGGCGGTCTTCAGCTTTTTGCGGGCAGTGATATGAAATTTCACAATGATTACCGAATCAGCACCATACCCAAATTTCTTCTGATCGGAAAGGAAGGCGAACTAATCAGCGGTGATGCGCCAAGACCATTGAATCATCAGACAAATGAAGTCAATCAGGAACTGATTTCGGTTTTGGACCAACTTTTAAAAGAATAAAGAATGGACAATCAAAAGATGGATGAATTTTACGCGAAATTCAAAGAAAGACTTGACGACACCACTGAATTTCCGTCAAAATTCATTTATAAATTCATCATTCCGACCACACACAAAGGAATTGCCGAAGTCCACCGGATTTTTGACGGCGCCGATCCTCAGTTTCAGCTGAAAGAATCACGAACCGGAAAATATACTTCGGTAACCGTTACCGTTTTTGTGATCGATGCGGATCAGGTGATTCATTATTACCGCGAAGCAACCTCAATTCAGGATATCATTATGCTTTAATTGTTTTCATTTTAAAATTCCGGTTTCAAAACTTTATCTTTGCAGCCTCAAATTTTTGATATGGCATTTGAAAAGGAAATTGGAAAAAGAAAGACTTTTGGAATCATCGCTCACCCTGACGCAGGTAAAACAACGCTGACAGAGAAACTGCTGCTGTTTGGCGGTGCGATCCAGGAAGCGGGCGCTGTGAAAAGCAACAAAATCAAAAAAGGAGCGACTTCCGACTTTATGGAAATCGAACGCCAGAGAGGAATTTCAGTGGCTACTTCGGTTTTGGCATTTGAATACAAAGGAAAAAAAATCAATATACTCGATACGCCCGGTCACAAGGATTTTGCAGAAGACACTTTCAGAACACTGACCGCAGTCGATTCTGTAATCGTGGTTGTGGATGTGGCAAAAGGAGTAGAGGAGCAGACCGAAAAACTGGTTGAAGTCTGTCGGATGAGAAATATTCCGATGCTGGTTTTTGTCAATAAGATGGACCGCGAAGGAAAAGATGCTTTTGATCTGATGGACGAAATCGAACTGAAACTCGGTTTGAGGGTGAGCCCGCTGAGCTGGCCAATCGGTATCGGTTCAACATTCAAAGGAATTTATGACATCCGCCAAAAAAATATCGGTCTTTTTTCGTCAGACAATAAACAAAAGATTTCAGAACCGGTTTCTTTCAGTGATCTGGATCATCCGGATCTTGAGGAAATCATCGGATCAAATTATGCCGAAAATCTCAGAGAAGAAATCAATATTGTCAATGAGGTTTATCCCGAATTTTCAAGAGAAGAATATCTGAACGGCAATCTGCAGCCGATATTTTTTGGTTCTGCACTGAACAATTTCGGTGTTAGAGAGCTTTTGGATGCATTTGTTGAAATTGCGCCCGAACCGCAGCCAAAAGAAACAGATTTCAGAACCGTCCATCCGAATGAAAACAAATTCAGCGGTTTTGTTTTTAAGATTCATGCCAATATGGATCCCAAACACAGAGACAGAATTGCATTTGTCAAAGTGGTTTCCGGAAAATTTGAACGAAACAAAAACTATCTGCATGTCAGAGCGGGCAGACAGATGAAATTCAGCAGCCCGAATGCGTTTTTTGCAGATAAAAAAGAAGTGGTGGAAGAAAGCTTTGCGGGTGACATCATCGGTTTGCACGATACCGGAAATTTCAGGATCGGCGATACGCTGACCGAAGGCGAGAACATGTCATTCAAAGGAATTCCGTCCTTTTCGCCAGAATTTTTCAGATACGTCAACAATGCAGATCCGATGAAGGCAAAACAGCTTGAAAAAGGAATCGATCAGCTGATGGATGAAGGTGTGGCACAGCTGTTTACGCTTGAATACAACAACCGAAAAATAATCGGAACGGTCGGCGCGCTGCAATATGAAGTTATCCAATATCGTTTGGAGCATGAATACGGCGCAAAAGTAAATTATGAAAATTTTCCGGTTTACAAAGCCTGCTGGGTGGAAGCTGAAGATGAAAAATCAGAAGAGTTTAAGGAATTCAAAAGGATCAAACAGAAATATCTGGCAAGGGACAAATTTGACCAACTCGTATTTTTGGCCGATTCATCCTTTACGATTCAGATGAGCCTTGAGAAATATCCTTCCGTAAAACTGCATTTTGTGAGTGAATTCTAATCCAGGAAATCGCTGATGATATTTCCTTTTTTTGAATCAAAAAAGTTTTCACAAACCAGGAAGAAAACCAGAAAGCAGTAGAAGAAAATGAAAATAAGTTTTTGCATGGCAAGCGGTTTTGATTAATTGATGATAAAAAACTTTAAGGGTTGCGTAGTTTTTAACCTTTTCGGTAATTATTTTATCAAAAAGACAAGTAGCCTGCCGCATTTATCACATAATCAATCAGATAATAAAATTATTATTTTGAATAATCTGATGAATTAATTTGTCAAAAAGTTTCGGTTTCCACCAAATTCTTCTTTTTGTATTCGTTTGGCGTTTGCGAAGTGAATTTTTTAAATGCCGAATTGAAAGCGCTTTTTGAATTAAAACCAACTTCGAGTCCGATGGCATGCAGCGTATAATTTGAAAAATCAGGATCTTCCAGATATTTTTTTGCTTCCTCAACCCTGAGCCGGTTGACGTAATCGGTGAAATTCTCGCCTAATTCTGAATTGACGATTCTTGACAGATAGCTTTTGTTCAGTTTCAGATGGTCGGCAACCACATCGAGCGAAAGATTGCTGTTGAGGAAATTCTTTTCGATCATGATAAAATTTCTGAATTTGTCCAAATTGTCGTTTCCGGTTTTAAAAACTTTGATTTTCTCAGTCCTGACTTCGGATTTCATTCTTTTTGATTTGATCTCTTTTTGTTCTTCAAGTATTCCGAATTTGTACAAACCGATATGACCAAGAATGTAAATGGTAAACGACATTCCGACCCAAAGTGTGTAATAAAACAGATTTGAATCCGAGGTGCCCCAAAGTTCCACAACCAAAGCCAGCAGCCAGAAGATGCAAAGTCCGAAACCGATGTAAGAAAGAATGATTAGCCAGCTCAGATTCCGGTTGAGCTGATCCGAATTTCCGATTCTTAATTCTTTCTGATAATCCCTTATGAGCTTAAATGTGATATACAGCAGTCCGAGTGAGAAAATCAGACTGAATACTTCGTGAAAAAACAGCAGATCGACAAAGAAATCTTCAAATTTACTGTTCATCATTCCCAACGCGCTGATTCCTTTGTACAGGATAACCATTGTAAAGAAAAATAAAAACGGAACAAACAGTAGTTTTTCTTTGGGTCTGATTTGGTTGGCCGGATACAGAAATGTCTTTACATAAAAATAATAAAACACCATATTGACCGAGGCGTACGGAAGATAGATCAGATTGAAAAAGGTCTTGTGGCTGATCAGATCTGTCATCAGAAAATAATACTGAAGATTATTGAGCGAAAAACCGAGAATCAGCAGACCCAAAAAAAAGTTGCTTTTTGATTTGAACCTTTTTGAAAATAAAATAATCATGGTGAACAGCAAACCCTGAACTGCACCGATCAGAAGCAATATATTTAAAAGGTCGTAATACATGTTTGCAGTTTGTCGTTTTTCGGTTTCATCAATCTATTCCGTTCGTTTCCTCTTATAGTTATTTGGGTTCAGCGCTTCGGGCGACCAGTTTTGAAAAAATTCAAGCACTTTCTTTTTGCTGTGCCCGTTTCCTTCTTCGAGATAAGCCGAATTCTGGGTATGAATCCGTTTTCCGTCAGTATTCAGGATTACAAAAACCGGGAATCCAAAACGCTGCGGATAATCCAATTGCGCCAAAACTTCATCGTTTGTGTTTTCTTTGCTGTAATTGACATGAACCGTCACAAAGTTATTGTTCATATAATCTTTGATTTCTTCATCGCCGGTTACCAGATCGTTGAACAGTTTGCACCAGCCGCACCAGTTGCCGCCGATACCGATAAAGACGTTTTTGTTCTCTGATTTTGCTTTTTGTACCGCTTCACTGATATCTTTTTGGGCATCAGCATCCGGTCGGTACAGACTGAATGCCTGCTGACAGTATGCTGAAGATGAGAACAAAATTAGGATTACAGTCAGTATTCCGGATTTCATTGTTTTTTAATTTGAATCAAAAATAATAGAAATTTTACAGCTTCCAAAACAAACTCGAAAATTGGCTGATTTGGAAATCAACCGAGATTGGGGATTAATCGATGATTTTAACTTTCGGAACTGAATTTTTCACTAACTTTGCTTCCTGTTTTTTTTTAAAATTTGTTGAATTAAAAATTAATTGTTTGAGTTGAATGTTTTTCTTTTGAATCATTTCAGTCCGATCGACTGGATCATTCGTAAGTTCAGGTGTTCATTAAAGGTTTAAAGAAAGTTTTTATCGATTTGACGCTATTTTTTAACTTTTAATTTTTACAAAAATGAACACAAGATATTTAGACCTTATTGAACAATCTTTTTATTTTCCACAGGAGGAATTTACACTTCAGGACGGAAATCTTCAATTTCACGGAATCGATTTGATGAAACTGATTGAAGAACACGGGACCCCGCTGAAGCTGACCTATCTGCCGAAAATTTCAGAAAATATCCAAAAATCAAAAACCTGGTTTGCAAATGCGAGAAAGAAAATCGGTTACAAAGGCAAATATCATTATTGCTACTGTACCAAAAGTTCGCATTTTCATCATGTGCTTGAGGAAGCATTGAAAAACGATATCCATATCGAAACTTCGTCTGCTTATGATATCAACATCATCGAAAATCTGATGCAGGAAGGACTGCTGACAACCGATAATTATGTGATCTGCAACGGTTTCAAAAGAGGTCAGTACATTGACAATATCGGCAGACTGATCAACAACGGTCACAAAAAAGTAATTCCGATTCTTGACAATTACGAAGAACTTCAGCTGCTTCTTGATGCGACCGACAAGAATTTTGAGATCGGAATCAGAATCGCATCTGAAGAAGAACCAAAATTTGAATTTTATACTTCCAGACTCGGAATCGGATACAAGGACATCGTGCCTTTTTATGTGAATCAGATCAAGGATGAAAAAAGAGCGAAACTCAAAATGCTCCATTTCTTTATCAATACCGGAATCAAGGACAATTCGTATTACTGGAACGAATTGAACAAATGTCTTCAGGTTTATGTGAAACTCAAAGCGGTTTGTCCGTCATTGGATTCACTGAACATCGGCGGCGGTTTTCCGGTAAAGAATTCACCCGGTTTTGAATTTGATTATGCTTATATGATCGAGGAAATCCTGAATCAGATCAAAATCATCTGTGATGACTGGGAAGTTCCGGTTCCTCATATTTTTACCGAATTCGGTTCGTTTACGGTAGGCGAGAGCGGTGCAGTCCTGTACAGAATTCAGCAGCAGAAAAAACAAAACGACCGTGAATCCTGGAATATGATCGATTCTTCGTTTATGACCACACTGCCCGATGCATGGGCGATCAGCAAACGTTTTGTGCTGTTCCCGATCAACCGCTGGATGGATCGTTACGAAAGAGTGCTGCTCGGCGGACTGACCTGCGACAGCGACGATTATTACAATTCCGAACAGCATGTCAATGCGATTTATCTGCCCAAATTCAATCCGAACAAACCGTTGTATATCGGTTTCTTCAATACCGGCGCCTATCAGGACAATGTCAGCGGATTTGGCGGCGTTCACCACTGTCTGATGCCTCAGCCCAAATATCTGCTGATCGATAAAGACAAAAATGTGGAAGTGTTTTCGGAAGAACAGACCTATATGGAAGTTCTCGATATATTGGGTTACAACAATTATCACAAAAGCGTAAAAAATAAAAAGAATCTAACAGAAAATATAGAATCAAAATGAGCAAAGGACCAATCAGTCAATTTATAGAACACAATTACAGACATTTCAATGCTGCTGCGCTGATGGATGCCGCAAAAGGATATGAAGCACATCTGAGCGGTGGCGGAAAAATGCTGGTTTCGATGGCGGGCGCGATGAGTACTGCCGAACTTGGAATTTCACTGGCAGAAATAATCCGTCAGGGAAAAGTGGATATCATTTCATGTACCGGTGCAAATCTTGAAGAAGATGTGATGAATCTGGTTGCCCATTCGCATTACAAAAGGGTTCCGAATTATCGCGACCTGACACCCGAACAGGAAAAAGAACTGGTTGACAATCATTACAACCGGGTAACCGATACCTGTATTCCGGAAGAAGAGGCTTTTCGACGTCTTCAAAAACATTTGGAAGATGTGTGGCATGCTGCCGAGGAAAAGGGAGAAAGATATTTTCCGCACGAATTCCTTTATCAGGTGGTAAAATCGGGTGTATTGGAGCAGTATTATGAAATCGATCCGAAAGATTCGTGGATCATTGCGGCTGCCGAAAGAAATCTGCCGATCGTGGTTCCCGGCTGGGAAGATTCAACCACAGGAAATATATTCACTTCCAATGTAATCAAAGGAAATCTGAAAGCTTCGACCGTTAAAACCGGAATCGAATATATGATTTATCTGACCGAATGGTACAGAGCGAATTCGGGCGGAAAAGGAGTCGGATTCTTTCAGATCGGAGGCGGTATTGCCGGTGATTTCCCAATCTGTGTGGTTCCGATGATGTATCAGGATCTGGAATGGGAAGATGTTCCTTTCTGGGCATATTTCTGTCAGATTTCTGATTCTACAACTTCATACGGTTCATACTCGGGCGCAGTTCCAAACGAAAAAATAACCTGGGGAAAACTCGATGTGGATACACCGAAATTCATTGTCGAATCAGATGCGACCATCGTTGCACCGCTGATTTTTGCATGGATCCTCGGACAATAAGAAATTAAATCACAATCATATCAAAAGCCTTTTGCCAATTGCAAAGGGCTTTTTTGTTTTTGGAAAGGATTGAAAATAATTTAAGATAAAATTGTCTTTTATTGAATAAAAAATATATTTTTGTTAGCATTAATTTTAAAAAAAGGCTTAAAACAAATTAATTTCTATACAATGGCAAAGACAATTACCAAAAGATCCTGGGCCGAACCTTACCGAATGAAAATGGTTGAAATGCTGAAAGTTACAACCAAACCGCAAAGGATGAAAGCAATGAGGGATGCAGGTTACAACACCTTTCTTCTGCGTGCTGAAGATGTTTACATCGACCTGCTGACCGACAGCGGCACCAATGCGATGAGCGATCAGCAGTGGGCTGCTTTTATGACCGGAGACGAAGCTTATGCGGGCAGCAGGAGTTATTACAATATGGAAAAAGCAATCCAAAAATATTACGGTTACAGATATGTGATTCCGACCCATCAGGGAAGAGGAGCAGAGCATATACTGTCACAAATCCTGATCAAAAAAGGTGATTATATTCCGGGCAATATGTATTTCACCACCACACGTCTTCATCAGGAAATGGCGGGTGGAACCTTTGTTGACATCATCGTTGACGAGGCACACGATCCGAACAGTAATTTTCCGTTCAAAGGAAATGTGGATTTGAACAAACTGGAAGCGCTTGTAAAAAAAGCAGGCGCCAAAAAAATTCCTTATGTGTGCATCGCGACCAATGTGAACATGGCGGGCGGTCAGCCGATCAGTATAAAGAATTTGAGAGAATTGAGAGAATTTACTCAAAAACACGGCATCAGAATTATTCATGATATGACAAGGGTCGCTGAGAATGCATTTTTCATTCAGCAGCGCGAAAGCGGTTATGAAAAAGCAAAAATTGCAGATATTGTCAAAGAAATCTGTTCGTTGACAGACGGCGCGACGATGAGTTCAAAAAAAGACGCGCTGGTCAATATCGGCGGTTTTCTGGCGATCAACGACTGGGATATATATGAAGAAGCACGCAATCTTGTGGTTGCTTATGAAGGACTGCATACCTACGGCGGAATTGCCGGACGTGATATGGAAGCGATCGCAGTCGGAATCAAAGAAAGTTTGAGCGATTCTCATCAGAAGGCAAGAGTAGGTCAGGTTGAATATTTGGGCGAAAAAATGCTCGAATACGGAATTCCGCTGGTCAGACCTTTTGGCGGTCATGGGATTTTTGTGAATGCAAAAGCATTTTTGCCTCATCTTTCTCAGGACGAATTTCCGGCACAGACACTTGCCGCCGAAATCTATATTGATTCGGGTGTTCGGACGATGGAAAGGGGAATCGTTTCGGCGGGAAGAAATTCAAAAGGAGAAAATTATCACCCGAATCTGGAACTGGTTCGTTTTACCATTCCCAGACGGGTTTATACCCAAGCACACATGGATGTGGTAGCCGAATCTGCCGCAATGGTTTACGAAAGAAGAAACAAAATCAAAGGATTAAAAATGGTTTATGAACCCAAATTCCTCAGATTTTTCCAGGCAAGATTTGATAAATTGAAATAAAGCTCGGGATTTTATAAATATTATTGAACTTTACAGAACTTTCGAAAACTTCGGAAGTTCTTTTATTTTTATTGATGAAAAGACCAAAAATAATTGCACACCGCGGCTACTGGAATACCGACGACTGTGTTGAAAATACAATCAAAGCGCTCAAACAGGCGCAGCAGCTTGATATCTACGGCAGTGAATTCGATGTCAGAATGAGCAAAGACGGCGTTCCGCTGATTTATCATGATGAATTTCTGGAAGGAAATGAAATTTCAAAATCTGATTTCAAAACCCTGTTTTCTGCTTTTAAAGTTGCCCGACACGGTTTTCTGCCGACGCTTGAAAATTATCTGACATACGGAATGAAGGTTCCGTCTCACAGACTGGTTATGGAAATCAAAGACATTGACAGCATTGAAGAGGAATTCAATCTTTTTCAAAGCGTGATTTATCTGATCGAAAAATTGAGGATGCAGGATCGGCTCGAATACATTTCTTTCAGTCTGAACATCTGCAGACTGCTCAAAGAATGGTCTGAAAGCGCCATTGTCAGCTATTTGGGCGGAGATTTGTCGCCAATAGAAATAAGTGAATACGGTTTGAACGGTTTGAATTATGAATTCAAAATCTGGAAACAAAACCCGGACTGGATCTCGGAATCAAAAAAACTCAGACTCAGAACCGGCTGCTGGACAGTGAACGATGTCAAGGAGTTTTTTGAACTCGCCGAAATGGGAATTGATTTTGTAACCACAGACAGACCAGATCTGCTGTTGGATTTCAGTGCGCAAATCGAATAGAAATCAAATTACATCATCAAAAAGGTGAGGATCGTAAAGCCGAGCAGCACAAAGAAAAACAGCCAGATATTGACCGTCAGGATTGTAAACGCCTTCAGTCTTGAAACAAATTTTGACTCTTTGTAAATTCGGCTGTGCGATCTGAAAAAATAGAAAATAGAATACAAAACGCAAGTTATCATCAGCAGAGCCGTTACAAAATTCGAAAATTTACCAAAGCCCGGAAACCATATTTCCGGAATTGAAAACAGTCTGTCAATCAGTACCCAGAGCGAAATCAGCATCAGCAGAAACGAAAAGAAATAGAGTGTAAAAATCCCGTGATCATAAAACCGCCATCTCTTTTTTCCGTGAAAAACCCACAATACAAAAGCGAAAACCGGCAGATAAAAAATCAGCACCCTCGGGAAATTATGAACAAATGATTCTTCAAATTTCCTGGCAAATTCATCATTTGTCATTTCCTTGTTTTCATTCAGCTCGATTCCTTTTTTGTAAAAAGGCCGCATCATCCAGCCCATTCTTTTTGATTTTGGAAGACTGTTGTGAATCGAATCAAACTCACGAATTGTTTTTGCGTTTTTGTATTCGGGATAATTATCAAAATAAATCAGGCCTTTTGAAACCTTAAAATCTTTTGCATACTCGGCATATTCTTTATCGAGCGAGTCCTTTTTTTCGGGATGACTGATCCGTTCATTGATGTACTCAATTGTTTTCGGATCGATCTTTTTGTCATCGGGCAGCGCATTTTGAATTGAATCGAGCAAGGCAAGCGATTCTATATCTTTTGGATTGATATTATCTGCACCATCCTGTTTTGAGTCTTCGCCAAGCTTTATCGTATAACCTTCATTCTCATTCGATTCGGCGGAACCGCTTGGAAGTCCGGGCAAAAGAAAAGCAACAAGACTGACAAAAATATAGAGCTTCACAGGCGGAACAAAAGATTTTCGTTTGCCTTCCAGATAATGATTGACCAGAAAGCCCGGCTTGAACAGCAAAACCCGGATGGTGGTCCAAAAATGACCGTCAAAATGGACAAGACTGTTAAAAAATTCTTTGAACAGATAACTGAACGAAGGCCGGTTGATGATGTTTTCCTGACCGCAATGCGGACAGTATCTGTCGGTTACTTCGGTGCCGCAGTTCAGACAATTCTTTTCTTCGCGGAGCTTGAGTTTTGACATATCAGTTTTGTTTAATTCTCTAAATTTAGAAATTTTTAGATTCAAATTTCAAAAAACAAAAATCGGATTTTTCTTTAAATTATGAAACATAATCGGTTTTTGGGATTTGATTCCGGTCAAATTTTATTATCATTGGCATAAATTTTTCACTTTGAGAAAACTGTTTTTAATTGAATTCAAATTATTTTTTATGAAGAATTTGTCATTTTTTCTTTTCGGACTGATATTCAATTTTGGCTTTGCACAGCAAATTTCACCGCTATATTCAAATGATACGGTTCAGCAATTCAAATGGGTAAATGAAAAATACAATGCGATGACGCTCGATGAAAAAGTGGGTCAGCTGTTTGTGGTTGCAGCCTATTCGAATCGGGATGCTGCGCATGAAAACGAGATTGAGAATCTGGTGAAAAATGAAGCCATCGGCGGACTGATCTTTATGCAGGACGATGCTGCCCGTCAGGCCGAATTGACCAACCGTTACAACAAATCGGCAAAAATTCCGCTGCTGATCGGTATGGATGCAGAATGGGGGCTTGCCATGCGAATCAAAGATGTGGAAAGATTTCCGTGGGCAATGACCGTAGGTGCAATTACAGACAACGATCTGGTCAGACAGATGGGAAACAACATAGGCGGGCAGGTAGCAAGACTCGGTGTTCATTTTAATTTCGCACCGGTTTCTGATATCAACACAAATCCTCAAAATCCGATTATTGGCAACCGTTCTTACGGTTCCGATGTTGAAAATGTATCGGCAAAAGGAATCGCTTATATGAACGGGATGAGGGAAATGAATGTGCTCGCATCTGCCAAACATTTTCCGGGACACGGAGATACCAGTCAGGATTCGCACAAAACCACACCGGTGGTTCCTCACGATTTGCAGCGTTTGAAATCGGTTGAACTTGCATCTTTTCAGAAACTGATTGATGCGGGCGTGCCTGCGGTCATGGTCGCACATTTGAATGTGCCGGCGCTGGATGCAAGCGGACTACCGGCTTCGATTTCAAAGAAAATCATAACCGATCTGCTGAAAAATGAAATGCATTTCAAAGGACTGATTATTACAGACGCGCTGAATATGGCGGGCGTTGCAAATGCATATCCGCCGGGTGTGGTCGATCTGCTGGCTTTTGAGGCCGGAAATGATATTTTGCTGTTCAGTCAGGATGTGAAAACTGCAAAACAAAAAATCATTGAAAAAATCAATTCGGGAGAAATTACAGAAAAAAGACTTGAAGAAAGCGTCAAAAAGATTTTGATGGCAAAATATCTGGTCGGTCTGAACAATCCGAAACCGATTGAAACAAAAAATCTGATGGAAGATCTGAACAGAGTCAAATATTCCCAAACCATATACAGCCTGTACGAAAATGCAATGACTTTGGTGAAAAACGAAAACAATCTGATTCCATTTGAAAAACTTGCAGATCTGAAATTTGCGTATGTACCGCTGGAAGAAGCAGAATATGGAGATTTTAACGAATCTCTGAATTTTCATGTTCCTACAGATGAAGTTAAAATCAAATCAAAAGCAGAGGTTTCAAAACTGAAAGATTACGATTATGTGATCATCGGTGTGCACAAATCAAATGAAACCGCTTACAAAAGTTTTAAAATTTCGGAAAATTCAAAACAGCTGATCAAAGCAATATCCGATCAGAATCAGACGGTTTTGGTTTTGTTTGGAAGCCCTTACGGACTGATTGATTTGGATATTTCAAATACAAAAGCAGTTCTTGTGATGTATCAGAATTTGAAAGATACTCAGGATATTGCGGCAGGAGCGCTGTTTGGTGCGGCTGAAATCAAAGGAAGACTGCCTGTGGATGTGAATTCAAATTTAAAATTCGGAACATCGGTCAAAACCAAATCATTGGGCAGACTGGGATTTGCAAGACCTGCAGCTGTGGGAATGAATCCGGTACTGATCAATCAGATCGACGATCTTGCCTGGGATGCGATCAATACCAATGCAACGCCCGGAATGCAGATAGTGGCTGCAAAGGACGGCCGGATCATTTATGACAAAGCATTGGGTTATAAAAATTATGAGAAATTTGAAAAAGTTTCAAAAAGCGATTTGTACGATCTGGCTTCGGTCACCAAAGTTACTGCGACCATTCCGCTGCTGATGGAGGAAGTGGATAAAGGAAAAATTAATTTGGATCAGAATCTTTCAGCCATCATTCCCGAAAGTTCAAAAACAGACAAAGGAAATCTGAAATTGAGAGAAATTTTGGCGCATCAGTCGGGTTTGCCGCCCTGGATCGGTTTTTACAAAGAATCGGTCAATGTGCAGAATGCAAGACTGTATCTCGATTATTATTCAAGAAAACAGGATGAAGAACATCCGATCAAAGTGACCGACAACATCTATATCATCGGTTCGATCAAAGACACCATAATGACCGACATATTGTATGTGCCTTTGGGTAAAAAGACTTATGAATACAGCGATCTGGGCTATTATCTGTTTCAAAAATATCTGGAAGAAAATTACAAAACCACACTTGATTCATTGGTCGATTCAAAGATTTACAGACCGATGAATATGTGGACCACCACTTATCTGCCCAGAAAAAAATTCAAGTTAGATCGAATCATTCCGACTGCAAAAGACAAATTGTACAGAAATCAGCTGCTGCAGGGTTTTGTACAAGATGAAGGCGCTGCGATGATGGGTGGAGTAGCGGGTCATGCGGGTTTGTTTTCAAATGCCGAGGATCTGGCTAAACTGATGCAGATGTATCTGAACGGCGGCAATTACGGCGGAGTGACCTTTGTCAAATCCGAAACCGTTTCAGAATTTACAAAAACCCAATACAGCGGCGGCAGGAGGGGAGCCGGTTTTGACAAAATCCCGAGCCCGGCAAAAAACGGACCTTCGGCAAACAGTTACGGACATTTTGGTTTCACCGGAACGATGGTCTGGAACGATCCCGACAATCAGCTTGTTTTTGTGATACTGACCAATCGGATCAATCCGGATGTCAACAACAAAAAACTGCAAAGCCAGAAAGTCAGAGAAAACATCAGACAGAAGCTTTATGATGCGATAGTAAAATAGGGATTGAGACAGTATTGATAATTTATCGGACAGCTTCGAAAATCATTAGGTGCTGCCGATTTTTTTAAAGCTGCTTTTGTAAACAGCTTCGGAAACCATTTCATCTTTGAACTTCAGAATGATGTACCTTTTCCTTCCAACCCAGTTTTTGCTGATCAGATAAGTCCAGATGTTATGAGGAAAATAATTGAATTCGTGACCCATTTCCTCAATGATTTCCTTTTTTGTCTTGCCTTTCAGTTTATTCAAGTCTATTTTTTTCATTACCCAACCCCCCAGATTTTGAGCTTTAAATTTTAATTCAAAGCCAATTTAATTTTAATTAACCCAAACCCAAAAATTTTGTTTTATCATTTTCGCTAAAACGATACAATAAGCCTGTCCCTTTTTAGGGATTTGTAAATTTAATTAACTTATTGAGATTAAGCATCCTAAATTACAAAAAAAATAAAAGCTGCCGACGGAAAAACCGAAAGCAGCTTTTATGGTATTAAATTAAGACTTTTAATCTTTTAGTTTCCGGCTTTCCAGAAAGTCCAGACGCTTCCGTTGAATACTGCCAGCAGGTTTTCAGAAGTGACGTACACCATCATCCCGGGTGTCGGATTGATGATTTCATCGGTATCTGCTACTTTTGGCAGCACCATCGCTTTGTCGGTATCTTCCAAAACCAGCAGACCTGCTGTCGCGGTTTCGGTTCCGATTCCAACTTTGGCGGTCAGGTTTTCATTCAGTTCATCCTGAATATCGTATCCGTCAGTGCCTGAGATCGGTTCAACAGTGGTGCCGGTTTCGTCAACCGACAAATCAAACCAGTCGGCCTGATATTTCACTTTGATTTTATGATCGCTCACATCGTAAACGATGGTTCCGTCCACTGCATCGGTCACAGACGCGGTATCATCAACCCACGGCAGGATGATCCCTCTTGCCTCTGTATCTGCAAATTCGATACTCACAGACGGAGAAGACACATTGTCTTTTCCGATTGCAATCTGGGCCTGGGAAAGACTCAGGCCAAAGATTGCGATTATTGATGTTATGATTGTTTTTTTCATTTCAATTTAATTTGACATTAAACATTAATCAAGACAGCTTTGTTCGCTGAAACATTTCCAACCGGCCGCGGTTCCGTCCACATTGATCTGCAGACAGTCTTCGGTGATGTTGTAAACCATCATTCCGGAAACCAGATCGGCAGAAGGGATCAAAGCAATCTGTCCTGCAGTCAGTCGGTTTGGAGTAAAACCTTTTGTTTTGGCTTCCAAAGCGATCCATCCGCCCTGTCTCACCTGCGGCCATCCGTCAGAATTGTCGATTCTCAGTGAAGAGATACCCACATTGGTCGGCAGTCCGGCACCGGCTGCAAATACACCCGGCTTGAAGCAAGGACAGTCAATGATGTTTCGACCATAACCTGTTCCTTCCATATCTGTTTGACCAACCACAGTTTGAGTTACTTCAACAGTATTGTCTGTAGTAGGATTCCAATTGACAGTATTGAAAGTATTTCCGTTGAAAAGTTCAAGTTTCATCAGTTCTCCGCCCGAAGACTTGCTGCCGTACATGGTCACATTTCCGTTTTTGTCTATGACCACTCTGACAATCGGATGTTCAGGCGTTCCGACCAAATCATAAATTGGATCGATTCCTCCCTGTTCCCAGATGGTGCCGTCAACAAAACGAATATTCTGTCCTGTTGTTTCCGGTTCCTGGAATTCAATTTCCTGAGTTGCAAGTTGAATTCCATTAATATTCATGTTGAATGAATTATCTAATTTGAATATATCGAACACAAAACCTCCGTTTGTTCCGGGTTGTATAATTGTTTCACCAACCGGACTCGGAGTTCCTGAAGGATGACTCCAGCTGAAATCTGCGCCGTTTACATTTTCATAACAGGTCAATTCATTGCTGAATGAAGTCAGATACAATGTTGAAGTATCGCAGGCCTGCGGATCTGCATTGTCGCAAACATTGATTTCAACCACCAGCGTTCCTGTAAAATCAGGATCCGGTTCAAAGGTGTAATTACCGTCCTTATCGATTGTAAATGTTCCTTCGGCAGTGGTAACAGTTGTCAGTGAACCGTCAGGATTTACCGGATAGGCAGTACCGTCGATCACGATTGAACTGACCGTTTGTGTATTTCCTTCGGGATCTGAATCATTATCCAGCACGTTACCGTCCATGGTTTCTCCCTGGATTCCTGAATTTGCATCGTCATTTGCAAAGGTGTAATTGTTTCCGTCGTTTTCAAGAACAGTGATATAAAGTTCTGCTGTAGCATACTCATAATTTCCGTCTGTAACGGTATAGCTGATTGGCGGTACTTCACCTGTAAACCCGGGTGCCGGTGTAAACAAAAATCCTCCCGTATCCGCGATTGAAAATGTTCCAATTACGATAAATGCACCCGGATTCAACGGATCTTCACCATAAACATCCAAATAACCGGTATCGCCGCCGGCAGGAACATCAGAAGATACCGGTTCTCCTAATTCGTTAAGAAGAGTAACCTCAAGTACTCTCAGATTTGAATTGTCACCGTCAGGATCGGAATCGTTGTTTGTAACGGTTCCGCCTACAGGCGTTCCTTCCAGTGTATAAGCTGTATCGTCATGTGCAATCGGCGGATCGTTTTCTTCAGGATTCAAAGGCTGAATCACCTGAATGGTCAACGGCGCCTCTGCTGTTAATCCGTCTTCGTTCTCAACTGTATATGAAATCGGAACATCGCCGATATAGCCTTCTTTCGGAACAAAAGTGTATGAACCGTCCGAGTTCAGTGTCAGTGTTCCTGCCTTGTGTCCGTTTTGATCATAAACTTCGGTTGCAGTTCCCAATGTCAGCGGCTGTTCGTTTCCTGATGCATCCAGATAAGTGGCGCCGATAACTGTCAGACCAACTCCATAATCATTGGTCAGTACATTGCCGTTAACCGGAATATCCATTTGGGTCTGGTTGATGTCCAAAACTGCGTGCATGCTCAGACTGTCAAACGGAAGTGAAGTCAGATACAGACTTGAATTGTCGCAAGCCGTATCGGGTGCTGCCTGGCTGTCGCATACAGTCATTTCAACCACCAGTGTTCCTGTGAAATCAGGATCCGGAACAAAAGTATAATTTCCGTCTTTGTCGATCGTGAAAGTACCTTCGGCAGTGGTAACCGTTGTATCGGCTCCGCCCTGATCTACCGGATAGCTGATACCGTTGATAATGATTGCAGTTACGCTTTGGGTATCACCTTCAGGATCTGTATCGTTGTTCAGTACATTTCCGCTCATAGTTTCACCCTGAGGGGCTGAATTTGCATCGTCGTTTGCAAAAGTATGATTGGTTCCGTCATCTCCGATTACAGTTATATAAAGGTAAGCAGAATCAGATCCGCCGCGGTCATCAACGATTGTATAATGAATAGGAGCTACTTCACCGATAAATCCTAAAGCAGGATTAAAATAGAAATATCCGGTTGAATACATAACTAACTGGCCGTAATAATTTCCGCTTTCATCATAAATACCGACATTTCCGCTGTCGCCGCCCGAGCTGATATTTCTGACGACTAAGGTTCCGTCTGACTGATAAAATTGGATTTCACTGACTCTGATCGGGTCTCCGTCCGGGTCTGAATCATTATTTAAAACTGTGGCTTCTTCATCGATTATTACATCCATAATTGTAAATGCAGTATCGTCATTTGCAATCGGCGGATTGTTTCCGTTTGGTTTCAAATCTTCAACCACTTTGATAATCAGCGTTGAACTGCCTGTGGCACCATCGCTGTCCACTGCAGTATATGAAATCGGAACATTTCCGCTGTAGCCCTGTTCGGGAACAAAGATGTAAGAACCGTCAGGATTCAAAGTCAGACTTCCTGCTTTGTTTCCGTTTTCATCATAAATTTCAGTTGCTGTTCCCAGCGTAAGCAGCTGTTCATCACCATTTTCATCCAGATAAGTTGCGCCGGTTACAGTGAGTGTGCCGTTTCCGCTGTCGTTTGTCAGTATATTTCCGCTAACGGATTCACCTGCCGGTGTCTGATTGATATCGGGAACTGCCAGTATTGACCCTGAATTTATGCCAGTAACTGTCGCAGTTGCAGTATTGTTGCTCTGATCGGGATCAGGTTCTATTGTGGGCGGATTGCTTGGATCCGGATCAGGTCTTGGAACATTGACGGTATTGGTCACCTGTCCGTTGCCAAGAACCTTAGCAACGATCTCAAGTGTCAGTTCGTCGCCGGGCATAAATCTGTCGGTTCCGCTTACAATTGACCATACACCGGTTACCGGATCATAAGTTGAATTGTATGGATTTGTATTGTTGTCAATTATATTATGACTTATATATTGCAATCCTGCCGGAAGCTCATCATTTGCTTCCACTTCTTTTGCCCAACTGATACCGAGGTTTCTAAGCGTAATTGTAAAGGTGACATTATCGCCAACATTCACTTCCTCCTGATCAACTGTTTTTGTAACTTCCAAATCAGCCTCATCATAAATAAAGTTTACTGCTGTAATCGAATAATAGGTGCTTGCTCCGGTCCAGGTATTGATGGTTCGGCTGTTTCCAAATCCATTGTCACCGGTACCGTACCATCTGTTCCAAAGATTACCGCTTGTATCAGGGCTGGCCATTCCGGCTGTATTGATTAGGGATTGGCCTGGAAATAATGACCAACTGTCTCCGGGTGTTGTTCCGGTACTCAGGTTAGAATGATCCCAGAAAATCGTTTCGGGGCCGGGTGCGCCGGGTCTGACATTTTTAAACACCATTCCGTTGCTTTGTTCCATATCAAATACCGGAAAATGTACAGGAAAGAAACCGACCGAGCTGATAAATTGAATTTCCTGTCCGTAAGTGATTCCAACGCCATTTGAATCCTCTCCATCCCAAATAATCGTATGATAGCCGGGTGTTTCAAAATAATTTGAAATGATGACATCTGTACCGCTAAAGACTCCGTTCATATCCAGATCGACAAGGATTTCCACATTGGCAGGATATTCAATATAAACTGTCAAATGTCCTTCAGCTCCTATTTCCGGCGATTCTTTTCTTTTAAATACCAGATCGATAAGCGGTGCTGCGATTGAAGATGAAGGCCAAATACTTTCATCCGGATCAGCCACAAACAGGGGATACTGATAAAGATTTGAAGTTCCCGCAATGGATTTTCTGTTTTCCTCAAGACTCAAATTGTTTCGCGGTCCGGTTGAATTTGCAAAAAACACAACATAGCCCGCATTTGATCCGCCGAAATTAATTGATTTTACAAGGTAATCATCCTGCGGTGTTCCCTCATTGTCAACGGGAACAAAAAATCCAAAATTATTGTGAAATGAAGATGCGTTCGGGGTTGTATTTGCACCTGCTGAAGGCAAACCATTGAGCATACTCCAGTATTTACAGTAAACCCTTCCGGTTTGCTGTTCATTGTTTTGGTCAGCAACGGTAACATCCCAATCTGTAATTTCAAATCCGCTGGTGCTTGTAAATTCAAGCCAGTATGCACGACCTGCACCGGTATTGTTTGTAAAAGAACCGCCATTATCGGAATCTATCGGATAACCGTTTGTTCCTCCAGCAAGCGGCCTAGGTCCCTGAGTGGTTTGGAGTTGTGTTAAATTCGCGTTGGTGCTGCTATTGCCGGCCGTTCCTGTAACCTGAGTTCTTTGCGCTCCTGTTATTCCTTCCGGAAATCTGTTGTTTGCTCCGTTTGTTGTATTGTCATAATACCAGGAAAAGGCGCGTGCACTTCCTGAGGCATGCCTGAACGAATAGTAAACTGTTTCACCCGCTTTCAGATATACATAAAAACGATGCCCCGGTTTATAAGCATTGTTGTATGCTGTCTGACCTGACCTGGTTGACGGAAGCATCATAAATCCTCGTGTATCATAACCGGTATTGCCTGTAGTGTAAGAAGGTACCCATAAAGATGTCTGCCGGCCTGTATCACCAAGTTTCCAATTCCCGGAACCTTCCTGCCCGTATATTCCTGCCGAAACAAAAAGAAGCAGAAAGACAGTTAAAAAATTTTGAAAAGATAATTTCATTTAAAATTAGGTTTTGATTAAAAAATATATTTTAAGTTTTCTTATAATTATGAAACTCAATCATAAATTTCAGGCCCGAAGTGGTGGAGGTCTGATGCTGAAATGCTCATAAAATGAAATTTGAATATTGTTTTCAATTAAGAAAATTTTAATGGCTTTATCAATTTTTGAACTTTCAGTACCGATCAGATTTTCCTGTTTGATTCCGACCCTCGATTGAGTCGACGGAACTGTGGTGTCCGGCTTATAATCTTTGGCTAATTTGCTGTTTCCGGGTATTCCCGTCAAATCGGCAAAAAGAACCTTTTCTTTTTCAATCGGCTCAGTCGGATGAATTTCAATTTCGTCTTTTGATTTTTCATCCGGTTTGACCGCTGTTTTAACGGTTTTTGATTTTTTCTTTGGTTTTATGAAATGATTTTCTGCTTTTTCAGCTTCATAAATAATTTGACCGCTGATGATTGCAGAACCCGAAACATTGATTTGTGTATGATTTGAAACATAAATCAGCCCGCCAACCAAATTGTTTTTCTGATTATTTTGGTTAACTGCAGTTTTTGTTTCATTAACCGGCTGCTCCAAATTTTTGTCAACGGCGTTCTGCGCCGCAACCATACGGCTGAGCACAAATACAAAAATCAACAGCAGATATCTTTTCATCAACAAAAGTTATTTCAATTTCTTATCGATTGAAATCTCTTTTATCATGGATTCAGAATTCTCTTTGTACAACAAATAAAAGTAATTTCGCATATTTAACCCTCCTTAATTACAGTTGGCGAAAAAACCCTCCGACAACAAAATTCCTCAAAAGTAACAACGGATTGATTCACCACCAAATTAATATGTATCATTTTCTGTAAAATGGTAAAAAATTCAAAATTTTAATTCACTGATTCTCAACTGTAGGGATGTTTATTTGACGTTTTATCCGAATTCGAAATGGATGTCGGAAATTCCGCATTTTTTATTTAAATTTTATCATACAAAGAAAAAAAACGATTGAAATTTGAACTGTCAATCGGATTTTCTTCCATCTTCATAACAACAGCCCTAAAAATGTCGTAACTTTAAAGGTCAAAAAAATAAAGCTAAATGCAGACAACAGCTGATATTTTGATTTCATTTTTTCTCGAAACCAGAAATGATTCCGAGGAAATTTGCAAACCGCTTGAAATTGAGGATTATGTGGTGCAGCCTGTCGATTTTGTGTCTCCGCCCAAATGGCATCTTGCACATGTAACCTGGTTTTTTGAGGAATTTATACTGAAGAAATACAAAAAGGATTATCAGGTTTTTCATAACGACTTCCCGTTTCTGTTCAACAGTTATTACAACAATGTCGGCAGTATGTGGCTCAGACTGATGCGCGGAAATCTGACACGGCCGACCGTTCATCAGATTTATGATTACCGGCATTATGTAACCGGTCAGGTCAGAGAATTATTTGAAAATGACGTTCCAAAAGAAGCAGAAGAACTGCTGACTATCGGGATTCATCACGAAAAACAGCATCAGGAGCTGCTGCTGACCGATATCAAATACATACTCGGAAATAATCCGATGTTCCCAAAATATGATGATTCATTTGTTGAAAATCCGATTCAGGATTTTGACCGGCAATGGATTCAAATCGATGAAGGATTGTATGAAATCGGTCATGAGGATTTGGACGAGTTTTGTTATGACAACGAACTGAAAAGACACAAAGTCTGGCTTAATAATTATCAAATTTCAAACAAATTCGTCACCAACGGCGAATACATCGAATTTATCGATTCGGGCGGATACCGCGATTTCAATCTTTGGCATTCTGACGGCTGGGTATGGTTGAACCGCGAAAAAATTTCAAAACCGCTCTATTGGCATTTTGAAGACGGTGAATGGCTTCAGTACACACTTGGCGGTCTAAAGAAAATCAATCCAAATGAGCCTTTATCGCATATATCTTATTACGAGGCATTTGCATTTACACAATGGAAAGGTTTGAGACTTCCGACCGAGTTTGAATGGGAAGCTGTGCAGCATCGGTTTAAATGGGGCAGCCGTTGGGAATGGACGGAGAGCGCATATCTGCCTTATCCGGGATTTCAAAAAGCAGCCGGTGCAATCGGTGAATACAACGGTAAATTTATGGTCGATCAAAAAGTGTTGAGAGGAGCATCTGTAGCAACACCCGCCAGACACAGCCGACCGACTTACAGAAATTTTTTCCAGCCTTATCACAGATGGCAATTTACGGGAATTAGGCTGGCAAAATAAAATTTAAAACTTAATGAGTATTCAAAATAAAAACACAGCCGACCCGAATTTTGAAAATGAAGTCAGAACAGGTCTGGTCGGCTTTCCAAAAAGACTTTCATCCAAATTTATATATGATAAAAGAGGTGACAGGCTTTTTCAGCAGATTATGGAAATGCCAACCTATTATTTATATAATTGTGAATATGAGATACTTGAACGGTATTCAAAACAGCTTTCAGAGTTATTTTGCAAAAAAGGTGAAACTGTCAATTTGATTGATCTGGGTGCCGGCGACGGCAAAAAGACAAAAATTCTGCTGAGATATATGGTTCAAAACAATTTTGATTTTGTTTACAAACCGATCGACATCAGCGAAACCATATTGGAAGAATTAAAAGATTCGCTCAAAAAAGAACTGCCAACATTGAAAGTTGAACCCGAAACAGGCGAGTATTTTCAGGTATTGAACAAATTAAAAACTTATAACAAAATCAGAAAAGTAATATTGGTTTTGGGAAGTAACATCGGGAATTTGCTTCATCCGAGAGCGATTGAATTTATGTCGTCGCTCAAAGACGTGCTCAATCCCGAAGATCTGCTTTTTATGGGTTTTGACCAGAAAAAAAATCCGCAGACCATTCTTGATGCCTACAATGACAAGGAAGGGATCACGGCTGCATTTAACAGAAACATATTGTATCGGATCAACAGTGAGTTTGATGCGGATTTCGAACCCGAGAAATTCACGCATTGGGAAGTTTATAATCCCGAAACCGGAACTGCAAAAAGTTATCTTGTGGCAACCGAAAAAATGGATGTAAAAATCAGAAAACTCAATATGGATGTGCATTTTGAAAAATGGGAAACCATACATGTTGAAATTTCTCAAAAATACACCGACTCAGTTGTGAAATGGCTTGCAGATGAATCAGGTCTCACGATAATTGATTCATTTACAGATCGCAGGGAATATTACCGGAACTACATATTTATACCAAAAGACTGATCAGCTTTTCAGTACTTCTATCAGTTTGTCCAAATCGTTTCCGTCATTGTAATAATGAAAACCGACTCTGATTCCGCCGCCTCTTGGAGAACTGCTGATTTTGTTTTGATTTAATTTTTCAAACAGAGATTTGTCGCCTTTCAGATTAAAGATGTTTGAATGAATTTCACGATTGACAACCGAATCTTTCAAAAAACCGAGTTTGGTCAGTTCAGATTTTGCATCATTTGAAAGCTGTCTGATGTGAGAATAACATTTTTCAACACCCATTGATTGCAAAAATTCAATCGATTGCAAAATGGTGCCGTAACTTGTTGAATCCTGATGACCCGGTTCAAAATGATTCATATAAGGCAAATCAGAAAGACCTGATTCAAAACTTGGCGCAGAATTAAAGCCTGCAGTGTAAGTTTTAATTTTTTGTCTTGCACTTTCTCTGATCATCAGAAAGCCGTTGCCAAAACCTGCGGTCAGCCATTTGTAACCGCTTGAAGCCATTACGTCCAGCGCACTGTTGTCAAAACTGAAAATTTCGGTTCCCAGATATTGGGTGCCGTCACCGATGATCAGCAGTTCGGAATGATTAGCTTTCAGTTTTTTCAAAAATTCAAAATCGATTTTGATTCCGCTCAGCCACTGCACCATACTGAACAAAAACACATCCGGTTTGTGTTTTTCAACCACTTCTTCCACATTTTTCTCAAGATTTTCGTTGATGTCAGCAAAAAACACTTCAAAATCCCGGGTTTCAACCGGCCAGTTCACCGACGGATAATCATCATTCAGCAAAAGAATCTTTTTTCCTTTGCCCAAACCTTCCAAAACCATATTGATCCCGAAAGAAAAATTTGGAACCATTGCAATGTCCTCAAAACGTGAGTCATAAAATTCGGCAAGCAGCTGTTTGGTATCATTGATCTTTTTCTTGTGGTTCATCCTGAATTCATCCGAATTGTTCAGAAAATCTATGTCCTGTTTTCTTCGCCATTCAAAAACCGGTTCGGGCAAAAGTCCGTTTGCGGGTGTGTTGAGATAAGTCGAGTGGGAGAGTGCCGGAAAAAATTTTCTGATTTCGTTCATGATTCTGAATTTGATTGAACAATTTATGAATTTTAAATGATTTGAAATTTATTTGTTTTCGTCCAAAGTCGGAAATTTCGCAGGCGTCATCAGCAAAATAATCACTGTTACAAAACCGGTCAGCATCATTCCCAGAAACACCATTTCCATTGCATCAAAAAATCCGTGCTGCAGATAATTACTGACATGCGGCAAAAGTTTGTGGGACTGCAGATCGCTGACCACATCATTGACAGCGGGCAGTTTTGATTCCAGATCAGCGGGCGGATTTTGAATTTTTGAGGTCAGCACCGAATTGAACACAGCTGCAAAAATCGCTGCACCCAAACTCTGGCCAAAATATCTCGAAAACATATTTGCTCCGGTTACTACTCCGCGCTGTCCCCATCTGACAGTTGACTGAACGCCGACCATCAGCGGTGTGCCCGTCAGTCCGAAACCTGCACCGAGTACCAGCTGAATCAGTACCAAAATCCAAATCGGACCCTGAAACGGCAGAAAATGAAAAATTGATGCACCGATGATGACAGTAATCATACCCAAAAGTGCGGTATTTCTGAAACCGATTTTCAGATAAAGATTTCCCGACAATGATGAAAAAATCGGCCAGGTGATACTCATTGCTGCCAGTATAAATCCGGCTTCTGTCGCCGAAACCATATGAACCGACTGTGCATAAACAGGTATAAACATATTGACGCCCATCGTGGTAATTCCCATGCCGATGGTTCCGAGATTTGAACCGAGCAGCACTCTTCTTTTCCAAACCCAGCCGGGCAATATCGGTTCTTCTGCCCGTCTTTCAATTTTTATTACCAGTGTTCCGGCAACAATTGTAATGATCAAAATTATCAGACTTTGAATCGAAATCCATGGCCAGGACTGACCGCCCTGCAGCAATCCGAAGAGAAGCGCCGAACCTGCGATCAATACTGTAATTGCACCTGTCCAGTCGATTTTGTGAATGTTGTGAATCTTTCTTTCTGACAGATGAATACTGATCAGTGAGATCGCCAGTATGCCCACCGGAAGATTGATCAGGAAAATCCACCTCCATGATATATTATCGACAATCGCACCGCCTATCGCCGGTCCGATTACTGCCGAAATCCCCCAGACACTGGAAAGCCAGCCCTGGATTTTCGCTCTTTCTTTTACGGTGTAAATATCGCCTGCAATTGTATTGACAGTAGCCATGACTGCACCGGCGCCAATTGCCTGAATGCCTCTGAACATAATCAGTACATACATATTCCATGAAGTTGCACAGGCGGCAGAGCCGAATAAAAAGATGATGATTCCAATGATCAGTATCGGTTTTCGGCCATAGATATCTGCAAGTTTTCCATAAATCGGAATGGTTACCGTCTGAACCAGCAGATAGATTGAAAACAGCCAGCTGAACAGTGAAAATCCGCCGAGATCACCCACAATCTGAGGAATTGCAGTAGCCACAATGGTGCTGTCCATAGCGGCGAGCATCATTGTAATCATTAACGCAAGCAATACCCAGTTGCGTTGGCTGTTTTTCATTAAATTTCCCGTAATTCTATTGTTTAGAAGTTAGCAAAGTTAGAACTTTAGCCAATAATCTCGAATGATATAAACACAAAAAAAGAAGAGCGGTGGGTTGGGATTTGTTCCGCTCTTCTAATGAGAAAGTTATATAGTCAAGTTAGTAAAGACAATTTGAGCCTGTGTGTTACACTTGCTTTTATTTGGTGTAAAGATAATTTTGAAATCATATTTCAAACAAGGGGAAAAAACCCCTTTTTTAATAAAATATTTAAATTCCGTATAGATAATTGATTATCAGTGAGATTTGATTTTTTTTATTGGCTTTTTCAAAAAATCAAACTGCTTATTTTGGCTTAAATCCTAAAATTTCTAATTTTATACAAAAAATCTTCTGTAATGAACTATTACAAAATCAAAAACCTTGAACAATATATCAAGGCTTATAAAAAATCTGTAAATGACCCGGAGGAATTCTGGGGAGATATAGCCGACAAAAATTTTATCTGGTACCAGAAGTGGGATAAGGTCCTGCATAATGATATGCTGAACGGTGATATCAAATGGTTTGTCAACGGAAAACTGAATATGTCCAGAAACTGTCTGGACCGGCATTTGAACAAAAGAGGAGACAAAACCGCCATCATATTTGAACCCAACGATCCAAATGAAGAGGCGCAGCATATCACTTACAAAGAATTGCACAAAAAAGTGTGCAAAATGGCAAATGTGCTGAGAGACAACGGAATCAAAAAAGGAGATCGGGTTTGTATCTATCTGCCGATGATTCCCGAACTGCCGATTGCACTGCTTGCCTGTGCAAGAGTCGGAGCCATCCATTCGGTGGTGTTTGCAGGTTTTTCGGCCAATTCACTTTCTTCAAGAATTCAGGATTCGGACTGCAAAATGCTGATTACAGCCGACGGCGGATATCGAGGCAACAAAACCATTGACCTGAAAGGGATTGCGGATGATGCGCTAAGAAACTGTCCGTCGATTGAAACCGTATTGGTTGCAAAAAGAATCAATTCTGAAATCCACATGGAAGAAGGTAGGGACAAATGGCTTCAACCGCTGATGGATGATGCGGCAGAGGACAATGTTTCCGAAATCATGGATGCAGAAGATCCGCTGTTTATTCTTTATACTTCGGGTTCAACCGGAAAACCAAAAGGAATGGTTCATACCACAGCCGGTTATATGGTTTTTACCGCATACACCTTTACCAATGTGTTCAATTACAAAGAAGATGACATTTATTGGTGTACTGCAGATATCGGCTGGATTACCGGACATTCCTATATCGTTTACGGTCCTTTGCTCAACGGAGCAACCACTGTTTTGTTTGAAGGAATTCCGTCCTATCCTGATTTTGGAAGATTTTGGGATGTAATCGACAAACACAAAGTCACTCAGCTGTACACTGCGCCGACTGCAATCCGTGCACTGGCAAAAGAAAATCTCAGTTATGTCGAATCACATGATTTGTCATCATTAAGGGTACTCGGCTCTGTAGGCGAACCGATCAACGAAGAAGCCTGGCACTGGTACAACAACAATATCGGCAAACAAAAATGTCCGGTCGTCGATACCTGGTGGCAGACCGAAAACGGCGGAATTATGATTTCGCCTTTGCCTTTTATCACACCGACGAAACCGACTTATGCAACTATGCCTCTGCCGGGAATACAGCCGGTACTGATGAATTCAAAACGAAATGAAGTTGAAAATCATCATGAAGAAGGAAGTCTGTGTATTAAATTCCCGTGGCCCGGTATGGCAAGAACGATTTGGGGAAATCATGAAAGATACAAAGAGACTTATTTTTCCGCATTCAGAGGAAAATATTTTTCGGGCGATGGTGCACTCAAAGATGAAGTCGGATATTACAGGATCATTGGTCGAATCGATGATGTGATCATCGTTTCGGGGCACAATCTCGGAACCGCGCCGATCGAAAATGCGATCAATGAACATCCGGCGGTTGCAGAATCTGCGATTGTTGGTTATCCGCACGATATCAAAGGAAACGGGCTTTACGGATACATTACGCTCAAGGAAACCGGCGAAGTCAGAGACCGTGACAATCTGAGACGTGAAATCAACGAACACATTGCAAATCATATCGGTCCGATTGCAAAACTCGACAAAATCCAGTTTGTGGATGCGCTTCCAAAAACCCGTTCGGGTAAGATTATGAGAAGGATTCTCAGAAAAATTGCAGCCGGAGATTTTGACAGTTTCGGAGATATTTCGACTTTGCTGAATCCGGAGTCGGTTGAGGAAATCAAAAACGGAAGGATTGCCTAATATAATGAACATAAATTGACCGGCGGTTACAGAATTTGAAAAAATGAAATCTTATTTTGTTTTAATTTTTGGATGGCTGCTGTTTTTGGGTGCCAAGACCAATGCCCAGGAAGCAGTTTACTATTTTCCGAAAATCGAAACCCATGTAACGGTTCCGGTTTCAATTCCGGTCGGCGAAATCAGTTCGCTGATCAACAAATCGGTTACCGGACTGATTTATGAAGACGATTCGTTTACCGATAACGACAACGATCAGTTCAAAGTCAAAGTTTTTAAAAACGGAAATATCAAACTGACCGCATTGAAGGACAACCGTCTGCTGATCGAGATTCCATTGAACATCTATGCAGAAAAGGGTTACGGCGCTTTGGGTCATTATATGTACCAGCAGACTGAATTTGGTGTGATCATGAAATTTATCACAGCGATTCAATTCAATACCAACTGGACAATCGCCACCCAAACCGCTGCAAACGGTTTTGAATGGACTGACAAACCGGTGCTGACTTTTGGCGGTGTCAAAATTCCGATTACGCCTTTGGTCGAATCTTCGCTGAAGGAGCAGCAGAAAGAATTCAGTTCGATGATTGATCAAAAAATTTCCGAAAGTTTTGATCTGAAACCTTATCTGCTCGGCATCTGGAATCAGTTTGCAATGCCGATTCAGATTTCTGAAGAGTACGATACATGGCTGAAACTGACACCCAAATCGCTGAATATGACGCCGGTAAAAATTTATTCTGATTTGATCAAAACCGACATCGGTGTCAATCTGAATTCTGAGACCTATATCGGCCAGATTCCGAATCCTTCGCCTATGGTTTTGAAATTTCCTGATTTTACGCTCAAACAAAATCTCGCACAGGATTTTAATCTGAAAACCACTGCCAATATTTCTTACGAAAAAGCGACTGCTCTGGCAAGAAATCAGTTTTTGGGTTACGAATTTGAAATGTCTGACAAAAAGAAGGTGAAAGTCGAAGATATCAGTGTTTATTCCGCAAAACAGGCTATCGGTTTGGAAATCGTCACCAGCGGCGCAGTCAAAGGAACGATGGAAATCAAAGGCTTTCCTTATTATGATCCGGTTCAGCGAAAAATCAGACTGAGAGATACCGAATTCAAATTCAAAACAAAAAATCTGCTGCACAAAACCGCTTTGCTATTTTTCAAAGGCAAAATCAGAAGGATGATTGAGGAAGAATACGGGATTCCGCTGGCTGAAATCGAAGACAGTTCAAAAAAGAGTCTGCTCGAAAGTTTTAACAAAGAATATTATCCGGGAATCTTTCTGAAAGGAAGGGTAATCAATCTGAGTCCTTCGCAGATACTGCTTTTCAACGGTTTTATTACGGTGGTGATCGACACCAAAGCAAATCTGAAACTCGATATCAAAGAATTGAATTTTTAAAAAATTTCACGGTTTAATTTTAACCAATAGCACAGTTTTGACCGAAACTGATTTGTCTTTTTTATCTTTGCTTCAAACTGTACGGATTGAAATTTAAAATCAATATCATCATACTGATTTTGCTGATTGCCGCAGCTTTCCTGATCAATCTGAATTTGGGAAGTTCCGACATCAGGCTTTCTGACTGGTCTTCGGATGAAAATGCCAGACAGTTGATTTTTGATTTTCGTCTGCCCAGAACCATTGCAGCAGTTTTGGCGGGAATTGCACTGCCGGTCAGCGGTTTGATATTGCAGGAACTGTTTAGAAACCCATTGGCGGATCCTTCGGTTTTGGGCATCACTTCTGCTTCGGGACTTGGTGTTGCATTGGTCATTTTTTTATCGGCTGTGCTTGGTTTCACTGATTGGATCAACAATTCCTGGCTGATCTGTATTGCATCTTTTTTGGGCGCAATTTCAGCTTTGACGGTTATCGTGTTTTTTTCTGCAAGATTAAATTCAACCACAGCACTGATCATTATCGGAATCATGATTGCCGGTTTTGCGGCTGCGATCATCGGCGTGCTTCAGTTTTTTGCGCCATCCGAAAAAATTAAAACCTATCTGATGTGGACTTTCGGATCGGTCAGCGGTCTTTCGTGGTCACAGATCTTTGTATTTTCAATTACAACTTTGTTCGGACTGATGATTTCAATTTTTACGCTCAAAGGAATTTCAGGTTTGAGACTGGGTGAAAATTACGCATACAGCATGGGCATCAATGTCACAAAAACAAGATGGCTGATTTTGGTTTCTTCAGCTGTTTTAACCGCATCCGCAACAGCATTTGTCGGCCCGATTGCATTCATCGGTCTTGCAATTCCGCATATCTGTCGGATTGCTTTCAGACAGACATCCGTCGGCAGATTATATACACTTGTTGTTTTGCTCGGGATTTTTTCAATGCTGCTTTTTTCATGGATTTCACAGATTTTCCCAAAAGGAAGTCTGCCGATCAACATCATCACTTCGCTCATCGGTGCACCGATTGTGATGAGTATATTGCTCAACCGTAACCAATACAGCTGGAATGACTGACGAACTGCTCAAAATAGAAAATTTATCGGTCGGTTATTCAAAACCGGTTTGCAGTCAGATCAATGCAGCGGTCGGAAAAGGTGAACTGATCGGTCTGACCGGGAAAAACGGTTCGGGCAAAAGCACGCTGATCAGAAGTATTTTGGGTCTTCAGCCAATATTATCGGGTCATATCAAATTTCTTTCGGAGGACATGGGAAATTGGGATTTGGCAAAAAGATCACACAAAATCTCGGTGGTTTTTTCAAGACTCAGCCAATTGCCGGCATTGACTGTCTTTGATTTGGCGGCATTGGGCAGACTGCCGTATTCAAACGGTTTTTCAAAATTAAAACCAACTGAAATTGAGCTGATTGATGAGTCTTTGGAAAAAGTCGGAATTGCTGATTTGAAGGATCGTTTTGTAAACAAATTGAGCGACGGACAGTTGCAGATGGTGATGATTGCCAGGGCTTTGGTTCAGGACACCGATCTGATTATTATGGACGAACCGACTTCGCATCTCGATATTGAAAATCAGTTTAAGATTTTTGAACTGATTTACAAATTATCAAGAAAAACCAATAAAACCTTTATAGTTGCAACCCATCAGATCGAACTGATTCTTCAGAATGCAAGCCGTCTTTGGTGGATTGACAACGGCAGTTTTCACGAAGGATTTCCCGAACAGCTGGCTTACGAACAGCAGATTTATGAAAAGCTGGCACAAAAAAGAATCAGATTTGATTACGAAACCGGAAGTTTTCAGTTTCAGCATCCCAAAACAAAAAAAGTTCAATTATCGGGTGATGGAAGTGATTTGGCTTATTGGGTAAGACATGCGCTGGAAAGGAATGGGTTTGATCTGACTGAAGATTCGGAAATAAAAATTGAAGCTTTACAAAACCGGATTATGGTAAATAAACTTAAATTTGATGAAATAGAAGATTTGATCGAATATTTGAAAAATGAATTTTAATGGTTAAAAACATCATCATCACCGGCGCCAGCCGCGGAATCGGCAGAGAATTAGCGAAAATCCATCTTCAGAACGGAAACAATGTGTTTGCGGTTTCAAGAAATGAAGAAAAACTGAAAGAATTGAAACAGTTTGAAAACAATTCAGAATTCAGATTTCTTGCTTTGGATCTGGCTGATTTCAAAGGTTTGGATCAAATCCGGGAACAGATTTCGGATTGGAGCAGGGTGGATGCGCTGTACAACAATGCAGGTTTTCTGGTCAACAAACCGGTTTCGGAAATTACAGAAAAAGACATTGACAATTCAATTGCGGTCAATTACAAAGCGCCTTTCAGAATGATTCAGCTGCTGTTGGATAAAATGGATTCCGGTTCTCATATCGTCAATATCACCACCATGGGTGCGGTTCAGGGATCTGTGAAATTTCCGGGGCTTGCTGCTTATTCGTCTTCAAAATCAGGAATTATCACACTCACCGAACTGCTGGCAGAGGAATTTGACGAAAACCAGCCCAAAATCAATTGTGTGGCTTTGGGTGCGGTTCAGACCGAAATGCTCGAAGAAGCTTTTCCGGGTTACAAAGCACCGGTTACAGCCGCAGAAATGGCTGAATATCTGTACAATTTCGGATTGAAAGGCCATCATTTTCAAAACGGAAAAACAATACAGCTTTCGGTTTCAACACCCTGATGATTTAAAGAAATTCGGTAAAATTCTTTGTACCGTTCTTTCAAATCGGGTAACTTTGGACTGAATTAATCCAATCAAAATGAAATTAACAGAAGCCCGGTATCCGCGATTTTTTATTCCTTATTTGAGATTGACGGACGACGATATATTGACAGAACTGACCAATCAGCTTGAATCTTATCCGAAATTTATCAGAGAAATTCCCGAAGAAAAACTGCTGTTCAGATATGCGCCCGGCAAATGGACGATCAAAGAAGTGGTCGGTCACAATACAGATACCGAAAGGATCAAAGCATCGGTTGCGCTCAGAATTGCAAGAAACGACAAAACACCGAATCCCGGATTTAACGAAGATGATTATGTAATGTCTACTGATTTCAATTCGAGAGACATAGAAGATTTACTTCAAGAATTTAAAGATATGAGAAAAAGCAATATTTCGCTTTACAAAAGTCTGAGTCGTGAAGAACTGGAAAGAACCGGTTTTGCATCTGACAAAGAAATGAATGCCGAAACCTGGTTTTATTTTATGGTCGGTCACATCAGGCATCATGAAAATATCATCAGAGAAAGATATCTGTCAGTATAAATAAGCAGGGCATAACTGAATTCAGTGGTTAATTCAGTATCTTTGCACAAATTCAAATTTGATGAAATTTCATGAACTTCAGGTTCAATCCATAACCAAACTGACCAAGGAATCGGTCAGAATAGATTTTAAAGTTCCGGAAGAATTAAAACCCGAATTCAAATTCAAAGCGGGTCAGTATATAACCATCGACATGGACGGACAGCGCAGGGATTATTCGCTCTGCAGCAGTCCTTTGGACGACAAATGGTCGATCGGGATCAAGTCTGTAAAAGACGGTTATGTTTCAAAATTCCTGAATTCACATCTGAAAGAAGGAGATTTTCTGAAAGTTTCGACACCGAAAGGAAGATTTGGAATCAAAAGCGAACCCGACAAAAAAAGGACGGTGCTTGCATTTGCAGCCGGAAGCGGGATTACGCCGGTTTTGAGCATTCTCAGATATACGCTTCAAACCGAAAAAGAAGTTTTGCTCAATCTGTTTTACTGTAATCGGACGCCAAAGGAAACCATGTTCAAAGAAGAAATCGAACAGCTGAAAGAACAGTATCCGATCAACTTTTTCCCGCATTGGTTTTTTACCCGTCACAAACAGGAAAATCCTTTGTACGAAGGCAGGCTGAATGCTGAAAAGATCAATCGGATTCTGAATATACTGGTAAAGATCAACGAAATAGACGAGGTTCTGGTTTGCGGTCCTGACGGAATGATCAGAGAGATTACAGACGAATTTATAAAAGCCGGATTGTCTGAGAATCAGGTTTATTTTGAACTGTTCACACCGCCGATTCCGACTGCGGCTGCCGAAACAGTTGAACAACCCGAAACAGAAGTGGATGTGACCGTTGAACTGGATGGTGATGTTTACAATTTCAAATGGGACGGTAAAAAATCACTGCTCGATGCTGCACTCGATGAAGGAATCGATGCGCCATATTCATGCAAAGGCGGAATCTGCAGCAGCTGTATGTGCAGACTTGAAGAGGGGGAAGTCAATCTGGGAGAGAATTTTGTACTGACCGATCAGGACATTGAGGAAGGGATCATAGTTGCCTGCTGTTCAGGCCCAAAAAGCGATAAGATCAAAATTAATTTTGATGATATTTAAAAGAAAATATATAACAACCGAAGAATTCTGGAATACGGTCACCCACGGATTTGGTGCTGTACTTTCGGTGGCAGCACTGGTTTTACTGCTGATTTATTCTGTCGTCAGCGGTTCTGCGATTGCTGTCTTCAGTTCGCTTGCTTTCGGTTTGGGATTGGTTTTACTGTATTCGGCATCAACGGTTTATCATGCGGTAACCGATCCGAAGAAAAAGAAAATCCTCCAGAAATTTGATCATCTCTGTATCTATCTGCTGATTGCAGGTACTTATACACCGGTTATGCTTCTGGGACTGAAAGGAGTTTGGGGCTGGACGATGTTCGGAATCATCTGGGGACTGGTCATCATCGGTTTTGTATTCAAATTTTCACCACTCAGAAAAAATGAAAAACTTTCACTGATTTTGTATGCTTTGATGGGTTGGATGGCTGTCATTGCGATCAAACCGCTTTTTGAAAATCTTTCAACCGCTGCGCTTGTCCATCTGGGATTGGGCGGTTTGGCATACACTGTCGGGATTTATTTTTTCGCCAATCACAAAATCAAATTCAACCACCTGATATGGCACGTTTTCGTTTTGGCAGGCAGCATCTTTCATTTTATAGGCGTTTTCTTTTACATTCTTTAAATCGAAAAAAGCAGCCAGCCGATTAACGGAATCAGCGAACAGCTTTCCATCCAGAAAGAAAAGTAAAAGGTTGAGTTGCTGCTTTTTGTATTGATGATTCCGCCCAATGAAAAGATAATGGCAGCAAACCAGCTGATGACGGTTTTGTCGATTTCCTTCAATTCCCAGTAAAAGAAAAATGCACTCAGCAGCAAAAAGGCGATGGCAAGAATCTTTGAATTTCTGAAACCGATCACCATCGGTATGGTTTTTAATTCCTTGTCATCTGTGTTCTCATCGCGGATATCGAAAGGAATTGTAATTCCGGCAACAAACAGAAATACAGAGATAAAGATCATTTTATGATGAATCAGTTCGTGATGAACGACCAGCAGCAGTCCCACCGAGCTGCCCGCCCAGACAAATGCGATCAGAAACAGTTTGAGAAACGGGATTGTCCTGAGACCCAAACCCGAAAAAGGAAGCGAATAACAAAAACTCACAAAACCGAGCACACCCAGATACAAAAAGGTTTTCAATTCAAAACCGCGAAGAATCACAAAGGCAAGTGTGAAAATCAGACCGATATAAGTCAGTATTACTCTGGTTCTTGTTTCGGGTCTGAAAGTATAAAACTCTTTCAAATCCGCCATCCGGGTGAAGTTATAAACCGCCAGCGTTCCAAAAAATACGATGCCCAATACATAGAAATTCAATTCGTAAAAACTTAGCTGAAAAAATGCAAGCAGACAGGCGAAACAGAATGAAACCCAGAAATTGGTATCGATCAGATATTTTTGGATGATTGTTTTCATCACAACAAATTTAATTGAACAATTAAAAACCACCCTTATTATTTTTTCAAAATCTGAAAGTTTTATTCTTTATGGTCAGAATTCAGCTGTTTCAACAGCTGAAAACGAATTTTTAAAAATCAATCCGCAATTTCCAAAACAGGTTCCAATTGTTGATAAAGATTAGTTTTTAAAATGTTTTTAAATCGTAAATTTGGGAGCTTAAAATTTCACGGTTAAAAAGATATGAACACACAAGATTTTTCAATTCGTCACATCGGGACTTTGGCTGAAGGTTCGGACGAAATGCTTTCTTCGATGGGCGAACAGTCAATCGATTCACTGATCGACAAGACAATGCCGGCAGAAATCAGACTGAACGAGCCGCTGGGACTTCCGCCTGCCATGTCGGAACATGAGATTCTCGAACATCTGAGAGAATTGTCGCACAAAAACAAAAAAATGAGAAGCTTTATCGGTTACGGTTATTACCGAACCATACTGCCTTCACCGATTCAGAGAAATATTCTTGAAAATCCGGGCTGGTACACTGCCTATACGCCTTATCAGGCCGAGATTGCACAGGGTCGTCTGGAAGCGCTTCTGAATTTTCAGACCGTGATTTCGGATCTGACCGGACTGCCGATTGCAAATGCATCGCTGCTGGACGAAGCAACTGCCTGTGCCGAAGCGATGCACATGATGTTCAATTCTGTGCCGAAAAATAAAAAGGAAGCGGTCAAATTCTTTATTTCTGAAGATATATATCCGCAAAGCCTTGCGGTTTGTCAAACCAAAGCAGAAGGTCTGGGCATTGAAATCCAAACCGGAAATCCATTTGATTTTGATTTTTCCGATGATTTCTTTGGCACATTGCTGCAGAATCCGGGTAAATCAGGTGCGATCATCGATTATACCGCTTTGATTTCAGAATTAAAACAAAAAGAAATTCAGACTGCAATCGCAGTCGATATCATGTCGCTGGTGATGGTCAAATCACCCGGCGAAATGGGTGCTGATGTTGCTGTCGGCAGTTCACAACGATTTGGCGTACCGATGGGTTACGGCGGACCGCATGCTGCATTTATGTCGTGCACCGAAGAATACAAACGTCAGATTCCGGGAAGAATCATCGGTGTTTCTCAGGACAGATACGGAAAATTTGCATTGCGAATGGCTTTGCAGACCAGAGAACAGCACATCAAAAGAGAAAGAGCAACTTCAAATATCTGTACTGCTCAGGTTTTGCTGGCTGTGATGGCCGGAATGTACGGTGTTTATCACGGAAAAGAAGGTCTTCAGGACATTGCACAAAATATTCACAAAAAAGCGGTCAGACTTTATGATGCGCTGATCGAACTGGGTTATACCGTTATTCATCACAATTTCTTTGATACGGTTCAAATCGAAGCAAACGGAATTGACAGTGAGATTTTTGAGAAAAGCGAAATTCTTCTGAACTTCTTTGAAGACGGAAAAATAAGCATTTCGATGGATGAAGTGGTTTCAGAATCAGAACTCAGTAAGCTGATTGAAATTTTCGGATTCATCAAAAAGAAAGAAGTTTCAGACAAAGGATTCAGTCAGGGAAGAATTCCTGCTGAACTGGTGAGAACTTCTGATTTCCTGAGCAATGAAGTTTTCAAAAAATATCATACCGAAACCGAATTGATGAGATACATCAAACGGTTGGAAAAGAAAGATTTGGCATTGAATCATTCAATGATTTCTTTAGGCTCGTGTACAATGAAACTCAATGCGGCAACTGAGATGTTCCCGTTGAGCTGGAGCGGTTTCAATTCGATCCATCCGTTTGTTCCAAAAAAATATGCGGAAGGTTATCAGGAAATGATTTCAAATCTTGAAGATCATTTGTCAAAAATCACAGGTTTTGCTGCAACTTCTGTTCAGCAGAATTCAGGTGCACAGGGCGAATATGCCGGTCTGATGGTGATTCGTTCTTATCAGCGCGACAACGGACAGACCCACAGAAATGTGGTGATCATTCCGGAATCTGCGCACGGAACCAATCCGGCTTCAGCTGCTATGGCGGGAATGAAGGTGGTGGTTGTAAAAAATCTGCCGACCGGAGAAACCGATGTTGAAGATCTGAAAGCTAAAATTGAAATTCACAAAGAAAATCTTTCTGCGCTGATGATTACTTATCCGTCAACATACGGCGCATTTGATTCAAACATCAAAGAAGTGATCGATCTGGTTCATCAGGCGGGCGGTCAGGTTTATATGGACGGTGCGAATATGAATGCACAGACCGGACTGACTGCACCAGGATTTATCGGTGCGGATGTCTGTCATCTGAATCTTCACAAAACCTTTGCAATTCCGCACGGTGGAGGAGGGCCGGGTGTAGGGCCGATCTGTGTTGCGTCTCATTTGGCACCATATCTGGGCGGTCATCCGCTGATAGAAACAGGCGGCGAAAAATCAAATACCGTATTTTCGGCTGCGCCTTACGGTTCTTCGCTGATTCTTTCGATCTCATATTCCTACATCATGATGCTGGGTGATGAAGGTCTGAAGAATGCTGCGAAATATGCGATTCTGAATGCAAACTATATGAAATCGAGACTTGAGAAATATTACGATGTGCTTTATACCAATCACAATGATGTGGTGGCACACGAATTTATTCTTGATTTCAGACCGTTTAAAAAATTGGGCATCGAAGTGGTCGATATTGCAAAGCGACTGATGGATTACGGGTTCCATGCGCCTACGGTTTCATTTCCGGTTGCAGGTACGCTGATGATCGAACCGACTGAGTCTGAGAATAAAGAAGAACTAGACCGTTTTGTGGATACACTGATTCAGATCAGAAAGGAAATTGACGAGATTGCGGAAGGAAAATATACCCAGGATAACAATGTTCTGAAAAATTCTCCTCATCCGATTCACCTGGTGACTGCAGACAAATGGGAATTCCCGTATTCGAGAGAAAAAGCGGCTTATCCGCTGGAGTGGGTGAGAGAGCGCAAATTCTTTACACCGGTTTCAAGAGTCGATGATGCATTTGGCGACAGAAATCTGATCTGTACCTGTCCTTCGACCGAAGAATACAAGGACTGATTTGTATAAAATTACTGAAAGCCTCTTCGTCCTGAGATGAAGAGGCCTTTTTTATTTCTGAAAAATTTTGAATAAATTTAAATTTGCTCAAATCTGAAATTCTCACCCAAATAAACCCTTCTCACATCTTTGTCATTGGCAAGATCTTCGGGTGAACCTTCTTTCAGTATCTTTCCTTCAAACATGATGTAGGTTTTATCAGTAATTGCAAGGGTTTGAGAAACGTTGTGGTCGGTAATCAGAATTCCGATATTTTTGTATTTGAGCGATCTTACGATTTTCTGAATGTCTTCAACCGCAATCGGGTCAACACCAGCAAAGGGTTCGTCAAGCAATATGAATTTTGGTTCAGTTGCCAGACAACGTGCGATTTCGGTTCTTCTTCTTTCACCGCCCGACAACAGATCACCTCTGTTTTTTCTGACATGTTCAAGACTGAATTCCTCGATCAACGCTTCGGTTTTCATCCGTTGTTCTTTTTTTGAAAGATTGGTAAACTGAAGCACAGAAAGTATATTGTCTTCAACCGAAAGTTTTCTGAAAACTGATGCTTCCTGCGCCAGATAACCGATTCCTTTTTGGGCACGGCGGTACATCGCATCGCCGGTGATATCGTGTTTGTCAAGAAATACATGACCCGAAGTGGCTTTGATCAGACCGACGATCATATAGAAAGTAGTCGTTTTGCCGGCACCGTTCGGACCGAGCAGACCGATGATCTGTCCCTGTTCCACCTGAAGCGAAACATCCTTAACCACATGTTTTTTTCCGTAATCCTTAAAAAGATTCTGTCCTCTCAATACGATTCCCATCGGGTCAAAGATAGTTTAAAATGAATTAGTGTAAAATTGAATTTTCAACTTTGGGCAAGAATAGAGCCAAACTGAAACCAAAGTTTACAGATTTTGCATTTCCTGTTTTTGACGGCAACGCTCTATATCCGATTTGATCTGTTCCAGTTTTTCGGAATTGTTCTGCATCGGAATGATCTCCTTGTATTTTGCAACCGCATCATCAAAACGGCCTGTATATTCAAGCATATATGCCCATTCACCAAACAGTGAAACCTTGTTGATGCCGATCACATCCTTTGCTTTCATAATCATTGCTTCAGCCTCGGGACCTCTCAATTCTGTATTCAGCAGATAGATATAGTTCATATAGGCGGGTGCATATTCAGGCGAAAATTCCATAGCCTGTTTGTAGAATTTCTCGGCCTCACGAAACCGTTTTTCCTTGGTTTCATAAATCCAGCCGATATGATTGTATGCTTTTCCAAATCCCGGTTCTACTTCAATAATCTTGAACAATGCATTTTTTGCATCTTCATACTGTTCGTTTGAAATCAGTTCGTCCGCATATCTGAACTGTGATTCAAGGTTTTCGTACTGCTCATCCATAAGGCAATTGTTTAGCTGATAAAAATAATAAAAATTTATATTTCGATGTAATTTCTCTATACGGTTTGACTTCCAGATTGTATGATCAGTCGGCTTTGACAACTTCACCCGATCCGACCGTCTTCAAATCTGTATCTGTTGGATTTCCTTTGTAATAAAGTTTTCCCGAGCCCGAAACACCTGCATTGAGTTTTTGATCCGAATGAACTTCCAGATTGCCCGAACCCGACATTCCGGCGTTGACATCATTTGCTTTGAGCTGATAGGCATGCAGATCACCCGAACCGGCAACACCTGCTTTCAGTTTGTCAACAGTTCCCCCAACAGTTATGTCACCGCTACCGTTCAATTGGATTTCAGCAGTTTTTGACGCTATCGAAACATTGATGTCACCCGATCCGTCGAGCACGGTTTTGAAATCATTCACCCGCTGAATTCCGTCTGCTGTGATGCTTCCCGAACCGGTCAGCACAAATCCGCTCAGATTTTGAGCTTTGAAACTGATTTTGACCGACTTGCCGTTGCTTTTGTAAAACCCTGATTTCTGACTGATTTTCAGCGTGTTGTTATTTACCGAAACTTTAATTCTCTTAAGTGTATTTGAGTCTCCTTCCAGTCTGATTTTTCCGTCGGCAACACCATCTTCGATCAGGATATCATAAGCGCCCGAGCTTTCAACCGAATCAAATCCGGCATCGACTTCTCTGATTTCGGTCGTCTGAACACCCGGTTCAATATTGTCGCAGGAAAGAAATATGAATAAAAAGATCAGTCCGAATATTTTTGTTTTCATTGAGCTGTGATTTGATTCTTCAAAGCTAAAAATTATAAAAATCTAATGAAGAATATCACGAAGATTATTTTGAATTTCAACCAAAAAATGAAACTTCTTTTTTCGGATTGGCTAACTTAGCTAAAAATAAAACAATATGTCAGCTGTAAATATTCAGTCTCAAAAAGCTGAGGATTTTCGTCAATTACATCATCACAACACACCTTTAATCTTACCGAATATCTGGAATCCGCTGGGTGCGCTGATGCTTCATGATATGGGTTATAAAGCCGTTGCCACTTCGAGTTCTGCCATTGCACAAACTCTTGGCTGGCCGGACGGCGAAAGACTTCCTTTTGATTTGTTGCTCAAAAGTCTGAAACTGATTTCGGACAAGGTTTCAATTCCGGTCAGTGCAGATGTGGAAAGCGCCTATGCATTAACTGAAAGCAAATTGGAAGAAAACATCAATCTGCTTTTGGACACAGGAATTGCAGGAATCAATTATGAAGATTCAGATAAAAATACCGGCGAACTAGTTCCGATTGAAGACCAGGTCAGAAAGATTCATTTGATTCGAAAAATATCCGAGGCAAGAGATATTCCGCTGTTTATCAATGCCCGAATAGATACCTATACACATGGCGATCACCTGACAAGGGAGCAGAAATTACAGGAAACCATCAAAAGGGCAGAAGCGTACAAAAATGCGGGTGCAGACTGTATTTTCCCGATTTTGATTACTGACCCGAATCATATCAAAACTTTAATCAATGAAGTTGATCTTCCGCTGAATGTGATGGCATTTCCGGGTATTCCGGATTTGAAAGAACTTGTGACTTTGGGTGTAAAAAGAATCAGTCTGGGCGGCGGTTTTATGAAAATCGCTTTGCAGCCGATGAAGAGATTGGCGGAAAAACTTCAGAATCTGGAAGGTTTGGACGAACTGTTTGGAAATGAGATAAATTCGGCTTATGTAAACAAACTTATCGATCAGAATAAATATTAAATTCATTCAGACTTCAATCATTTTGTTTAAATTTAGAGCTGTAATCAATTTCTTATGAAGAAAATATTTTTAGGGATTTTTATTGCTTTGTTTGCGTTTTCGTGCGAAACTGTAAAAGATACGGCGCAAACTCAGAATGATTCGGCACCCGAAATTTGGGAAGAAGGAATCTCGACCCTAAGCGGAATCATTACCAATGTGGTACAGGAAAAGGACGGTCAGACCATTACTTTAAAAGCAAAGGACGGAACCGATTACAGCTGTGTGATCAGCATTCCGAATTTGGGCAAAAATCACGAACAGTACAGAGAATTCAGGGAAGGAGAAAATATAACTTTCAGAGGAAATCTGTCAAACGACAACCGAATGACGGTGAGAGAAGTTTTGGAAAACCGCTGATGATTTTGGCTGTACTTTGTATTAAATCTCCAAATACTTGCTAACTTTACAATCATTAAAAGTACAAATTCATGTACAAACTTAAAATTCTTGATTCAAATTTTGTCACCCACAACGTAAAAAGGTTTCTGGTCGAAAAACCTGCAGATTTTCTGTACCGGCCCGGACAGTCGGCGCATATTTCACTGAATCTGCCGGGCTGGGAAGATCAGATCAGAAAGTTCAGTTTTACTTCATTGACCGCCTGGCCATATCTCGAATTCATTCTGAAAATCCACGAAGATCACGAAGGTGTGACCAAACAGATGGGCAAGATGAATGCAGGTTCAGAGATTTTTCTGCATGATGTTTTCGGTACCATCGAATACAAAGGTCCCGGAATATTTCTTGCCGGCGGAACAGGAATCACACCCTTTATTTCGATTTTCAGAGCCTTGTATTTCAGTGGAAATCTAAAAAAAATCGGACTGATTTATTCAAACCGAACGCAGGAAGACATCATCCTTCACGATGAACTGGTCAAGATGCTTGGACCTGCCTATATGAATGTTTTCACAAGAGAAGGTGTGATCGGATTCAAAGAAAAAAGAATCGACAAAAAGTTTCTGATTGAAAATATCAGCTATTTCGGCGGACTTTTTTATGTCTGCGGACCGCTTGATTTTACTGAGGAAATTACAAAAGATCTGATCAGCCTCGGCGCAAGAACCGATTCTGTGGTCATCTGAAATTATTCGACAGCAAATTTATTTTTGTAGGCTTCAAAATCCTGCATCAGTTTTTCTTCAATCGCTTTTGGCATTCTTCGCGTCGGCTCGGATTCTGTGAAACTGAGCGGAAGAAAAGTCGTACTTTCAGGAATCAGTTCGATGCTCGCTATTAGCATTTCAATTTCGGTTTCGTACTGACGATAGGCAACCGAATGAAAAGTATCATTTTTGTAAACCGGAATTTCTCTCTGTTCGATCAGAAATCCCGCATCAGCAGTTGAATCCACAAAATGACAGGTCACACCCAGTTTTTTCTGATTATGAATCGCCCATTTGAGCGAATCCAGACCTCTGACCAGCGGCAGCCAGCCCGGATGCGCATTGATCAGTTTGTGGCTTTCCACCAGATCATCCGGCAAAAGACCCGCGCCTGCAATTATTATATATTGAGGTTTGTGTTCATCCAGCCAGGGTTTGATTTCATCCACATTTACAGTTTTAAAACCGTAAATCAGTCTTTCGCACAAATCTTTGGGTGAAACATCGATTGCTTTTGAGGGCCGGTGTGCATAAATCGGTTTGAAAGGATTTTCACGGTTTACAAACGGAAGAGCCAAAACAGTTACATTCTGATAAGCTTTTGCTTTCAGCTGAAACAGCACATCCTGTGTTTTTCTGTGCGGTGTGTCATAAGTGATTACCGCTATTTCCTGTGATTTAAAAATCATTTGATGATATATTTTTTATGGTATGCAACAAGATTGTCAATCGGTTTTTGGACGATATGACCGACATTTAAATGATAAACCGACGCGACCGCACGAATGATGTCTTCGTAATAATGCGCCACCGAACCGATAAAATTCACCTCACAAAATCGGGCTTCGGGATTGGGCAAAACCTGATTTTCAAAAAATGAAGCCATCGAAGTATAAATCAGATTTTCGATGAACGGTTCATCTTTGTGCTGATGAACAAATCTGCTGAATGATGCCAGATAAGCGTTTGCCAATGGTTTCTGATAAACGTTCACATTCAGTTCACTGATGGTCAGATGATAGGTTTCATCAAAAATTTTGGCAAGATGTTCGGGCATTTTTTTTGAAAAATAAGCATGCAGCAGTTTTTTTCCCATGTGGTTTCCGCTGCCTTCGTCGCCCAGCACATAGGCGAGGGAAGGAGTTGCTTCTCTGATTTCCTTTCCGTCAAAATAACATGCATTTGAACCGGTTCCCAATATACAGACCATCGCAGGTGTGCCGCGATAGACCGCATAACAGGCAGCCCTCAAATCATGATTGACAGACAGTTCCGCATTTTTAAAAAACGGTCTGAAGCCCTGTTTGACGATTTCGTGCAAAAAATCTGCAGAACAGCCCGCGCCGTAAAAATATACCCGGTTAATCTGATCGACGATTTCTGCCAATTCACTGTTTTTTGAAACTTCTTTGTGAATTGATTCAGAGTTGATATGATAAGGATTAAATCCGATGGTATTGGTTCTGAATCTTTCGGTCAGGTCATCGTTCAGTATCACCCAGTCCGTCTTTGTGGATCCGCTGTCTGCTATTGCTATCATGCTTGTCTTAATTAAGATATTCAGGTCTGCTAAATTAAACCAATGTGTGCACTTCTGCAAATTCGACGGCATCCAAAATCGGTGTGTTTTGCTTTGAATTTATTAAAACGGAATGCTCAGCATCAGCTGAAAATTTCTTCCGGCTTCGGGAATTTCAAGATTTCTGTAAAAACTCAAATGATTGAAATATTTTTCGTTGGTCAGATTTCGGACTTTAAAAATCAAAGTCGGATTCAGTTTTCCGAATTTAAATTTAGAACTGATCCCAAAACCGATCAGAAAATAACCGTCGGTCGGTTCTTCATTTTCGGCAACCCGATTTTGCTTGTCCGTAAATTTAAAATCAGCCGACAATTCAAGTTTCTCAATTTTCTTTTTGTTTTGAATCAGCTGATAAGTCCATTCCGAATACCAAACCGTGGGCGGACTCATCGGAAGCGGTTGTTTTTGCTGATCTAATTTTTGATAATTGTACTGATATTCAACCGAAAACATTCCGTTCAGTCTGTTTCCAAAATTCTTTTCGACGCTGAATTCAAAACCGCTAATCAATGCCTCAGCCTGACTGTAACGATAAATCTGATTTCCGTCCGGCAATGGCGAAATTTCATCTGTCGGCTGAAGAAAAATATAATTGCTGAAATAATACAGATAAGGATTCAGACCGATTTCAAATTGATTTTTATGAAATACGGTTTTGAAATCTGCGGTCAGTCCTTTTTCTGTTTTCAAATCCGGATTTCCCATTTCGTAAATAAAAGAACCGTGATGAACCCCGTTTGAAGCCAGTTCTATCGCATTGGGCAATCTGAAACTCGATGAAAGATTCAGATTCAGATCCCAATTTGAATCGGGCTGAAAAAGCAGACCGGCTGAATAGTTCAGATTGCTGAATTTTTTGTCGATGTTCGTGCTCTTTTGCGAAAGCTGCTCAGCTTCTGAATCGCTGTAACCGCTTTCAGTCAGTTGTTCATACAGATTCGAATCAAAAAAATCTGCTATTTTCAAACGGCTGTAGTCAAATCTCAAACCGTAATTCAAGGTCAGATTCGGAATGATTTCAATTTCGTTGATTGCATAAGCCGAATAATTCCAACGGTCATATTCGGGCATCAGAAAGCTGAAACCGTCGATCAGATTATTTTGAATCTGAGTCTGAATTCCAAGATTCAATTTATTTTTTGACGAAAAATTTCTTTCGTATTTCAATTGGGCATCATAGGTCGAAAGTCTTAAATCCAATTCAAGATTTTCATCGCCATGCTCACCGTGTTCGTGTTCTCCTTCATCGTGATCTTCTCCGGAATGATCATGAGGCTCATCCCATTCCTGACGATGGTTGTTCTGATAACCGAGAATCAGGCTGAAACGATCTTTTCCGATTTTGTAATTGGTGATGCTCTGAAGTTTGAAATGATTGACATTTTGATGCGGGTAATCAATATTTCTCCTGTTGCCGTCATCTTCAAACTCTTCATCCGAATCGCCGTCTGCGCCCGGAAAGAAGCCGATTTTTTGATGAAAATTGCTTGCAAAAACAGAAGTTTCAAAATTATTTTTTGAGAAACCGCCCAGAAATGAAACCGAATGATTGTTTCCGGCTGTATTTTGAAGTCTTTTCTTATAAAGCGGAATCTCTTCACCCTGATTAACAATATGATCGGTCGGCACACTGAAATCTGCATAATCGCTGTAATCTGCCGCTGCTTTGTAATAAAACCCGTTTTTACTGTTGCTGATTTTCAGTGCAGAACCCAAACTTTCGTTATTTGTTCTTCCAAACAGATTCAGTTCACCGTTCAGACCGTCGATCAAAGGTTTCTGGCTGCTGTTCACTGCAATCACCCCGCCGACTGCATCGCTGCCGTATTCGAGCGCAGCCGGTCCTTTCAGAATATCGATTTGGTCAATATTCCAACTGCTGATTTCCAAACCGTGTTCTTCGCCCCATTGCTGGCCTTCCTGTTTCAAACCGTTTTCGGCAACAGCAATCCGGTTCAGACCCATTCCGCGAATCATCGGTTTTGAAACAGCAGACCCGATTTCGGAAGATTGGATTCCGGGAATTGTTTCAATTGATTGGGCAAGCGAACCCGAATAGTTGTTTTTGATCGTTTCAGCTGTGATTCTTTCAGAATTTTGAACTGATTTCAGATGATGATGATGTAATTGTGCGGCATCGAGTTCTACAGTTTCAAAATTCATAACAAATTCATAAACCTTATTTTCAAGCTTGTCAATTTTGATATTTAATGTTTCAAAACCTTCGAGCTGAAATTCAATTTGGATGTCTTTGTCACGATCGGTATTCAGTCTGAATTCACCCCGACTGTCGGTTGCGACCATATTTTTTGATTGAATGACCCTGACATCTTTAAGCGGATGACCGAAATCATCAGTAACTTTTCCGTTCAGAACATTTTGGGCATATATTGATGTAAAACAGAGCAGCAAAGCTGTTGTATAAATAAACTTAAACATTGATTTTTTGTTAGATGTGAAATTGCACGAAACCCACGACGGCTTCGACTGAAAAAAAACGAAACTATGCTTTGGCAGGGGGTGCCCTGAAGTTTTTGTTCAGACCCGAATAGGCGGAAAGTTTTTGACTGACCTCAGGTTTGTCGGTTTGATGGAATACAGCAAACTCAACCGGAATATCGAAAGAATTGAAACTGATTTCAAGACTTGGTGAAATCTGAAAATCACAGATGACACAGACATCCGTCGATTGAAAACAAAAATATCGGTCAGTATGCTGCTGTTCACTGTTTTCTGAATTCGACTGAAGGTGTTTCAGCTGGTGAACCGGCTTTAGCAGTACCATAAAGAGAAACAGTATTGCGGATGAAATTCTGCCGATATTTTTCAGAGTCAGATTCATTCTGTAAAAATAAAACTTAACTGTTGATTTCTTTCAATTCTTTTTGATTCTTCTTTAATTTTCTCAAAAAGAAACCGTAAATCACAAAATAATACACAAAGAAAAAGACAGCGATCACCAAAGTTGCCGAACCGGCTACGATCCATCCGGCTGCATCGCTTGCGATATCTAAATCTTCGGCTGACAAGATCACACCGTCCGTACGATTCATTGCGTTTTGAATCGCAATATTTTTCCCCAGTTCAAAATAAATCGGGAACATCACAATCAGAAGAATCAAAACAATCAGAACCAGACAGATGATGACCGCTCTTCTGAATTGGATGATATTTTTGATTAGCATGTTGACCGATGAATTGGAAGAAATTTTACGGTAGTAATAATAAATAATTCCGATCAGCGCGATCGAAAATGCAATTCCGATATTTGAAAAAGTTTCGAGTTTTTCAATGTTTGCTTCTCCCATCAACTGAACCGATGAATTCAAAAAATAATGACCTCCCGAAAAATAGGACCAAACTGTAATGATCAGCCCCAAAAGCAGTTCTGCCAGACTGATGATAAACAGCCATTGAACCGAATTGATCGATTTGCGGTGGATCATTTTGAATATTTTTTCGGAATCATAGGATTTAACTTCCTTTTGGCTGTGCCACAAAGATTTCAGCTCGTCAATTTCCTCCGAATTGTTGTTTTTTAGATCATTCATCTGTTTCGGTTCATCATTTCCTTTAATTTCTCTTTTGCACGGTTCATCTTCACCCTTGCATTGACTTCCGTAATACCCAGTGTTACAGCAATTTCCCGATAGGGCAGATCTTCCAGATACAGCAGCACCAGGGCTCTTTCAACTTCATTGAGCAGTCTGATTGATGCATACAGCATTTTCAGTTTTTCCTGTTTTTCTTCGTCCTCCTCATTTGATTTCACATCAAAATAAGGTTCACTGTCGATTGAGGAAGTTGCAATTGTCCTGTTCTTTTTTCTGATCAGTGTGATTGCGGTATTCAGACTGACCCTGTACATCCAGGTGCTGAATTTTGAATCTCCCTGAAAAGAATCAAATGATTTCCAGAGCTGCAGTACGATTTCCTGAAACAAATCTTCATGCGCTTCAGGACTGTCGGTATATATCCGGCAGATCTTATGCACAATTCCCTGATTGTCTCCAACCAGTTTTGTAAATTTTGTTTCTTTCGTTTCCACAGTTTTCTGTCCAATAGGTAGCAAATAATAATATTCTGTTACAAAAACGCTAAAAAAAGAATCCCTCACTCAATAAAGAGTGAGGGAATTCCCCTAACCAACTTAAACCTAATGGAAATAGCATTCCTATTTTCCAATGTAAAGATATTAAATAATATTTGAAACAATCATAGAAAAATTGAAAAATTTTTATTATATTAATGATTTTTAGAACGTTTTGCAAATCAATCGTTTAATCACTTGAACAGAATTTGGTTTCAACTGACTTTAAAATAGAGGGTAACAGTATTGAAATACCTTTTTAATACTGTTTCTTTTCTTGAAAATTAAAATAACTTTGTAAAAACAAAATCAATCCGAAATGAAATATTCGCTGTTATTTTTTCTGCTGTTTAGCTTTGGTTTAAATGCACAGGTATTCAATTCAAAATCCGAATTTTCACGTCAGGATTCGTTAAGGGGAAGCAATACCGAATACAGAGACTGGTGGGATGTGCTCAGATACGACATCACTGTAGAACCCGATTTTGACAGCAAATCAATCAAAGGATCAACCCGGATTGCATTTAAAGTTATCAAAGAAAGTGAGAATCAAATTCTCCAGATTGATCTGCAGCAACCGATGGAGATTGTAAAAACTTCACTTGCAGACGGTAAAGTCAAATCGATTGAGAGAGATGGAAATGTTTATTTTCTGACATTTGACAAAAAATTAAAAACCGGCAGCAGACATATACTCGAACTTGCATTTGCGGGCAAACCCAAAATTGCGGTTAGAGCACCTTGGGACGGCGGATGGATTTTTACAAAAGATAAAGAAGACAGACAGTGGATGACGGTTGCCTGTCAGGGATTGGGCGCCAGTGTATGGTTTCCGAACAAAGATTATCAGGGCGACGAACCCGATATGGGCGCAAGTGTGACCATGATCGTTGACAAAGATCTGGTCGGTGTTTCGAACGGAAGACTGGTTGAAAAGAAAGAAACCGGAAATAAAGTTTTATACAAATGGGAAGTTAAAAATCCGATCAACAATTACAATATCACACCTTATATCGGTCATTATATCGAAATCAAAGATATATATAAAGGTGAAAAAGGAAATCTGGATGTTGATTACTGGGTTTTGGATTACAGCAAAGAGAAAGCTGAAAAACAGTTTGTTCAGGCGAAAGATATGCTGAAGTCGCTTGAATACTGGTTCGGACCATATCCTTTTTACGAAGACAGTTACAAACTGGTCGAAGCACCTCATCTCGGCATGGAGCATCAGTCGGGAGTCGCTTACGGTAATAATTTTGAAAACGGCTATCTCGGGACCGATCTGTCAGAATCGGGTTGGGGATTGAAATGGGATTTCATCATCGTTCACGAATCGGGTCATGAATGGTTTGGCAACAATATTACTTCTAAGGACGTTGCAGATATGTGGGTGCACGAAGGCTTTACCGCTTATTCCGAAACTCTGTTTACAGAACAGATGTTTGGCAAAGAGGCTGCCGATGATTACGTGATCGGCACCCGAAAAAGAATTGTCAACGATCGTCCGATCATCGGCGTTTACGGCGTTCAAAAAGAGGGCAGCAGCGATATGTATTACAAAGGCGCAAATATGATTCACACGCTGAGACAATGGATTAACAATGATCAGAAATTCAGAGAAATTTTGAGAGGATTGAATGCTGAATTTTATCACCGGACGGTTACTAATCAGCAGATTGAAGATTATATGACAAAGAAAAGCGGTTTGGATTTGATTGCATTTTTTAATCAATATCTCAGAACCACTCAGATTCCGATTTTTGAATACACCATCGACGGAAATAAAATCAGCTATCAGTGGTCAAATACTGTTGAAGGTTTCAATATGCCGGTCAGGATTTCGGGCAGCGATGTTTGGCTTCATCCGACTTCTGAACTCAAAACCGAAACTTTGAAAAACGGATTGGAGAAAAATTTTAAAATCGACCGGAATTTCTATGTAAAAGCTCTGAAACTGAAATAATTTAAATTCATTTCTGTTCTTCTTCAAATCGTTTCAATTCTGTCTGAGTGAGCGTCAGCAGGATGATTACGGCCAGAATCAGCAGTATCATTCCGATGATTACATCATATTCGGAACCAGGATTATAAAACCATCCCGAAAGTGAAAACAGCAATAAAATCAGACCGCTGATCATCATCAGTTTCGCAGAATATCTTTGTGCAAAATCCCAGTTTCTTTGTGATTTCATCGACAATTTGGTTCGATATCCGTAAATGGAATTGATCTTTTTTGGCGGAAATTTAAATTGTATAAATCCTGCAGTCATAAAAACAATGCCGCACAGAAACGGCAACAGTAAAATATCAGTAATACTCATCTGAAACTGTATGAATGTCAATTGATCAAAAGTATCTATTTTTGCGTAATGGAAAAACCCAAAATCATTCTTTTTGACGGGATTTGCAATTTGTGCAATTCTTTTGTGCAGCGGGTCATCAAAAATGATTCAAAAAACATTTTCAAATTTGCATCGCTTCAGTCAGATTTTGGTCAAAATTTCCTGAAAACCAATCATCTGGATCATCGTGAACTCAAAACCATTATTCTGGTCGATGGTGAAAAATTCTATATAAAATCAACCGCAGCACTAAAAATCGGAAAAGAACTGAAAGGAATTTATCAAATTTCCTCAATTTTGATTTGGATACCAAGACCAATCCGTGATTTTGTTTATGACATTGTTTCAAGAAACAGATACAGCTGGTTTGGCAGACAGGACAGCTGTTGGATACCCACCCCCGAATTAAAAAATAAATTTATCAACTGAAAAAATTATACAAATGAAAAAACTTTTTATACTGTCGTTTCTTCTGATTTTTCAATTTGGATTTTCGCAAAAGATCAGTGAAAAATCGCTGCTTTGGGAGATCAGCGGAAAAAATCTTGAGAAACCTTCTTATCTGTACGGCACTATTCATATTGTCTGCAAAGGTGAGGAACTGATGACCAATGAACTGCAGAAAGCATTTGACAAAACCGAAACACTTGCATTGGAAGTCGATATGAGCGATCCGAGTCTTCAAACCAGGATGCTTCAGATTTCATTTGCAAAAGACGGGAAAAAGATGAGCGATCGGCTTTCTCCTGAAGTTGTCGAAAAACTCGATTCGCTTTTTCAATCAAAACTCGGCGCCGGATTTGCAGTTTTTGAAATGCTGAGCCCTCAATTTATTTTGGCGCAACTCAGTCTGCTTGGCCTTGACTGTCCAATGGATTTGGGTTATGATATGGTGTTTATGAATCTGGCAAAGACTGAAGGCAAAGATTTAGTTGGTCTTGAATCAATTGATACACAGATTGATGCATTATTTTCCCAATCAAATGAAGATGCAGTAGCAGCAATTTCTTATCTGGCTGAAAATCAGAATGAACTCAAAAGTGAAACTTTAAAAATGATGAATTTGTACAAACAAAAAGATGTTCAGGGATTGTATGAAATGACCAAAGAAAGTTTTGAAGATCCAAAATATCCGCAGTCAGACATCAAAGTGTTTTTGGACAACAGAAACATCAGCTGGATTCCGGTGATTGAAAAACTGATTGCTGAAAAACCGACATTTATTGCGGTCGGCGCTGCGCATCTGGCGGGTGAAAACGGAGTGATTACTTTGTTGAAAAACAGGGATATACCTTAAAACCAATTCAATGAGAAAAATAATTGTAACGTTTTTCATCGTTTGTTTCCAATTTAATTTTGCACAGGAAATGAAAACCAAATATGAACTTACCAACGGAAAAGAAACTTCAACTTATGAAGAAGTGATTGATTTTTGGAAAAAACTGGATCAAAAATCGGACAAAATCAAATTATTTGAAAAAGGACCGACCGATTCGGGTTATCCGCTGCATCTTGCAATCATCAGTAATTCAGGTGAATCAGATATTGCGAAAATCAAACAGCAGAACAAACTGGTGATTTTGATTCAAAACGGGATTCATCCGGGCGAACCCGACGGAATTGATGCAAGCATGCTGCTGGCAAGGGATATAGCCGACGGAAAAGTAAAACTGCCAGACAATGTGGTTTTGGCTGTGATTCCGGTTTACAATATCGGCGGTTTTTTGAAAAAAAGTCCGAATTACAGAGTCGATCAGAACGGACCCTACTACAAAAGCCCGAGAGGAAATGCTCAAAATCTGGATCTGAACCGGGATTATATAAAAGCCGATTCAAAAAATGCAAAATCGTTTACACAGATTTTTTATGAAACTGACCCTGATATTATGATTGACAATCATGTAAGCAATGGGGCAGATTATCAACATGTTATGACTTTTATTTCATCTCAGCATTCAAAGGCAGGGGGTGAGTTGGGCGAATATATGAACAAGGTTTTTGAACCCGCAATGTATCGGCTGATGAGAGAAAAAAATTATGATTTGATTCCCTATGTCAACGTTTGGGGAACTTCGCCCGATAACGGTTGGAAGGAATTTTTTGATTCGCCCAGATATTCAAGCGGATACGGTACGCTGTGGAGCACATTTTGTTTTGTGCCCGAAACCCACATGCTGAAACCTTACAATCAGCGGGTTGAAGCGACCTATCAGTTGATGCTTTCCTTTATTGATTTCGGAAAAGAAAATTCAAAAGACATCATTTCTATCCGAAAAAATACAAGGGAAAAGGAAAAAACTGCAAAAACTTTTCCTGTCAGATGGAAACACAATCCGGATAAATTTCAGGAATTTCTGTACAAAGGTTATCAGGCAGGAACCAAAAGGAGCGAGGTTTCAGGTTTGGACCGGCTGTATTACGACAGAAGCAAACCCTTTGAAAAAATGGTGCCGATTTACAATACTTATGATGTCGAAACCAGTGTCGAGAAACCGATGGCATACATCATTCCTCAAGGCTGGTGGAAGGTGATCGAACGGCTGCAGCTCAACGGTGTGCAGATGAACCGTCTGGAAAAAGATACCGAGTTTGAAGTTGAAACTTACAGGATAACAGATTATAAATCAATGCCGACTGCTTTTGAAGCTCATCATGTAAATTCTGATGCGGTGCTTGAAAAGAGTGTGGAAAAAGTTTCTTTCAGAAAAGGAGACTGGTACATTCCGATGGATCAGAAAGCAAACCGATTTTTGATTGAGACGCTTGAACCACAGTCGGTTGATTCCTATTTTGCATGGAATTTCTTTGACGGAATCTTTCAGCAGAAAGAAGGATTTTCAGCTTATGCATTTGAAGACATTGCTGCCGATTATCTGAAAGATCATCCCGAAATCAGACAGAAACTGGAAGATAAAAAGAAATCAGATCCTGAATTTGCAAAGAATGCTTATGCACAATTGAACTTTGTTTATGAGAATTCACCCTGGATCGAACCCGAATTTAAAAGATATCCGGTGTACAGACTGATGCGTTAATATTGGATTGGTTAAGATTATTTTTCAGCTATCCGATATTAAGAATTAATTAATAACATAATCGGTTCAGAATAAATAAGCTGAAAGAGCAGAAAATCTGATTTTTTAAATTAATTGAAATTGTCAATAAAAGAAATTTCTAATTTAATTCTCATCGTTTGGTTTTGATGATTTTTTGCTGCCTTCGTAAATGTCGTATCTCAGAAAATCACATTCCAGTTTGCCGTTGAACACCTTCACTTTTTTTGAAGGTTTTAGACCGACATATTTTTTGGCTGACAAATCAGAAGTGATAAACCATGCAAAAGTATTCGGATAATAATTTTTCAGCGTGTCGCCAATCGATCTGTAAAGTGTCTGATTGTCGCTTTCAATCCTTTCGTTGTAGGGCGGATTGAACACAATCAGAACCGGAAACAGATCCTTTTCGGATTTGAAGAAATCTTTTCTGTAAACTTCTGTAAAATCTTCAAGATCGGCATTGGCTATATTTTTTTCGGCAGTTGCCAGAATCGAAGGATCAAGATCGTAACCGACGATTTTTCCTGAAAATTCTGTAATTCTGTTCAGTCTGGTTTCTTTGATCTTTTCAAACAAATCTTCATCATAATCCTTCCAGTTTTGAAAACCGAAGTGCTTTCTGTGCAGCTGCGGCGGAATGTTCGCAGCCATCATTGCGGCTTCTGTCAGTATGGTTCCCGAACCGCACATTGGGTCGAGCAGATTTCCTTTTCCGTTCCAGCCTGCAATTTTTAATAAACCTGCAGCCAAAACTTCATTGATCGGCGCGATTCCGTGTCCGATCTTGTAATTTCGTCTGTGCAAAGATTCACCGCTGCTGTCCAGTGAAAGCGTAACCTTGTCGTGACTGATGTGAAGATTGAATCTGATATCCGGACTGATTTTGTCAACATCGGGCCTTTTTCCGTATTTCTGATGAAAATGATCTGCCAGCGCATCTTTGACTTTGAGCGCCGCATAATGAGAATGGGTAAAATAATCGGAATGAACGGTAGCATCAATCAGAAAAGTCTGATTGAGGTCGAGATAATCTTCCCAGTCAAAACGTTTGAAACGTTCATAGAGCTGATTTTCATTTTTCACCGAAAAAGAAACAACCGGCTTGATGATCCTCAGTGCGGTTGACAGACTGTAATTGACTTTGTACATAAAACCTTTGTCGCCGTAAAATTCAACCAATCGGTTTTTGATGCTGACATCTGCCGCACCCAGCGATTTGAGTTCCTCTGCCAGTATGGACTCAAAGCCAAAAAAAGTTTTGGCCTGCATTTTAAAATTATCCAAATTCAGATTTTTGACAAAATTAGGATTTAAAAACCATTGAATTCCTATAAACTGAAATTGAATCAAAATAAAACGTCCTGCAATTCATGAAAACCGCAGGACGATTTGATATTTTTTAACCGATTAATAATTCCTCACTGAAATATGACCGGACAACTGATTGCCGTCTTCAAAACTGATGATGTACCAGTAATCACCCGATGCGACCGGATCGCCTTTGTACCGGCCGTCCCATCTGTATTCCGCGCCCAGTTCACGATCGACAAACATTTTGCCGTATCGGTCAAAAATCCTGATTCTTGCTTTTGGATAAGCTTCCAGACCGCGAACATACCATTCGTCGTTTTTACCGTCACCGTTTGGCGAAATAAAGTTTGGAATTCCGAGTACGCCAAAGAATTTTGAATCAGAAATACAGCCGTATTTACTTTTGACCAGCATATCGTACAGACCGCCGGGTACGTTGTACATGATGTATCCGGGGCTCCAGGTCAGACCGTTGGTGATGCTGTACTGATAAGGAACTTCTCCGCCCGATGCATAGACCGTAACCGTGTGATCGTCCACTTTGATATCGTGAATCACAGGCGGCTGATCGATGATTACCCCAACCGATCTGATCGCCGGACAATCGTCAGCGGTTTCTCTGACTTCAAGTGTATATTCGCCAGCCATCATAAAAATAACATTTGCTGATGTACTGATGACTGATCCACTCTTGAGAATCCGTCATAAATATTAACCAGATTATAGCTGAGGTTTTCACTATTATAAACAACCAGAACAGACCATCCTCCAAAATTGGTTCCGCCTCCGCCATTATCATAACAATAAGGGAAAATCACCGAAGTCAAATCAAAATCAGAGACTGTATAGGTTCCGCTTCCGGCAGCCTGAACAATAGAAGTGATATCTGAAAATGCGCCAAAAGCATCAAGGTCGCTGCCACCGATTGTGGTTGTAAAGGTTCTTTCGGCTGAAACATCAATACCGTTTATTTTAATATTCAAATCAGCCTCCGCCAAAGAACCGGATCCTGCCCAATAAAGATAAGCAGCAATTATGATTTGGTCGGGAGCCAGATTTAAATCAGCGCTTGATTGGGTCAGAATTGAACAAGGCTCGCCGGGACCATTCTCGCCTATATTTAAAGTATTTCCGATCATTGTGAAATCATATCTGCCAAGGTACTGATCAAAAAGTGTCACCTCCTGACCGAAAGATAAACCCGAAAATAAGATTAAAACCAAAAAGTGAAGTTTTCTGATATTCATGATAATTAATTGTTCCTGACAGAAATATGACCGCTGATTTTTCTTCCGTCTTCCAATGTGATAATGTACCAGTAATCATCGGAAGGAACCGCATGTCCCATATACTTTCCATCCCAGACAACTCCGGTTTCAAGTTTTCTGTCTGCGAACATTTTACCGAAACGGTCAAATATTTGAATTCTTGTGTTCGGATAGGCTTCAAGACCGCGCACAAACCATGTATCGTTAACACCGTCACCGTTGGGTGAAATAAAATTTGGAATTCCAAGTACGCCAAACATTTTCGATTCGGAGAAACAACCGTATTTACTCATTACAATCATATCATAAATTCCGCCTTCCACATTATGAAACACACCCGAGTCCTGCCAGGTCAAACCGTTGTCCAGGCTGTATCTGTACGGACCAAAACCGCTGGTCACAGTCACAGTAACTGTATGTTCTTCCACTTTGATTTCTGTAATGACAGGCGGTATGTCGTAAATTACATCAATGTCTCTTCTGGCCGGACATTCCAGTTCATCCAAGGTTACTTCGAGCGTATATACGCCTTCGGCGGTAAAATCAATGACCGGACCGTAGCCTGCTACATTGCCGCTCGGATTGTACCAGACGTAACTGTCAAAGGCTTCATCAAACTCAAAAATCTTCTCAGGATCGTTTTTACAGAATTTGATGTCTTCCGGTAATTCAAATTCGGGAACCGGCAGCACCCTGAGTTCAAATTCAACAATTCCCTTGCAGCCGCCCGTCACCGAAGTAGCCTGTGAATAAATGATTTGCGGATTGGTTTGATTCTCGTACTCAGATGGATTGCCGATTGGATTGTTGCCTACCAGAGCATCGTCGAGCTGAGTAAAATATTTCACTGTATAGTCTGAACCGCCGAGTATATTCTCAATATCGCTGTGATACTGGGTCAGATCAAATACAGCTTTGCCGTCATTCGGCTGATATGGGTCATCGCAGATTTCAAACACCGGCAGCTGCTCATGTGTGGTAACCGCTATCAGCTGTATTCTGCCGATGCTAAAACATCCGTCTGCATTCAGTACCCTTGCAAAAACAATCTGATTCGGACTGATGTTCTGATAATTCGCAGGGAGATTGTTCACTCCGTTGATTGCATCATCGTAAGTCAAATGATATGTAAAATTCAGTCCTGATGTACTGTCCACCAAAAACTGATCGGCGTCGGGCAGATAGAATTGAGTGTATTCGGTCAGGCTGCAATTTTCGAGTGAAATGATGTCTTCGGTTACCTCGGGCGACAGATTGAAGTTGATGGTAAAGGTCTGATAATCTTCACAACTTCCATCTGAATTTCTTACCAGCACATAGATAACAGTGGGAGAGGAGGTGATTTCGTAATCCGTGAAATTTGAAATTTCGATACCGCCGATGGTTTCATAATAATGCAGAGAAACTTCGATGTCGGGCGTAATCACAATATTGTTATCTTCCAGATTGATGTATTCAGAACTGTTGTTCAGATTATCGCAAATTGAAATTTCATATGGTTGAATCAACGGGAATTCATTTACTTCCAGAGTAAGTTCACCGATGGACATGCAAAGATATGGGTCGGTATTGTCCACCATTTTGACATAAACAATCTGCGGATTGCTTGTGTTTTCAAACGCATCCAGATCGGTGGTGATTTCATTTGTCAGATCGGCATCCAGAAAATAACCATACTCAATATTGGCAGGATTTCCCGTCAAAAGATGGGGTGCAAGGTCTGTCAGATTAAAAGAAGCCACCCCGTCACCATTGTCATCGCAAACCGATTCGGTATAGGGCAGGTGATCGGGTCCGTTTGCCGCAGTCAGCAGAATCTCTGCAATGTTGTAACATCCGTCCTGATTTACGACTCTTGCAAAAACAGTCTGAGGATTTGAAACATTCGTGTAATTCAACGGCAGTTCGGTTGCCGGGTCTCCGTTTCGGGCGTCTTCAAAAGTCAGATAAAAACTCAAGTCCAGATCAGTCGGGTCGGCAAGAATCAGATTTGCGGCTTCCATCAGATCAAATTCGGCAAATTCATCAAAACTGCACAGGGTGAGTGCCGCATTCTGAACTTCCGGCGCCTGATTGAAATTGATGGTTATGGTCTGATATTCTTCACAACTCCCGTCAGCATTTCTTACCAGCACATAGATAACAGTGGGAGAGGAGGTGATTTCGTAATCCGTGAAATTTGAAATTTCGGTACCGCCGATGGTTTCGTAATAATGCAGAGAAACTTCGATGTCGGGCGTAATCACAATATTGTTATCTTCCAGATTGATGTATTCAGAACTGTTGTTCAGATTATCGCAAATCGTAACGGTATCGGATTGTGTTTCGGGAAATTCGTTTACAATGAGTGTAAGCGTTTCTGTTGATAAACAATCGCTTTCGGGTATCGAAGCATTGAAAATTTTCACATAAACCTGCTGTGGATTTGAAGTATTGGTAAAATCTTCAGGATCGGTGATCAGTTGAGTGAATGCAGCATCCCGATAAAATTCATAGGTTAGTCCGGTAAGATCAGAAAGCACCAAATTTGATTCCTGACTGGTCAGATCAAAAGACATAAAGCCGTCTCCGTTGTCATCGCATAAAGCATAATCGACCGGGGTAGTTTCAGGTTCAACGCCCACGATAAGGGTGAGTTCTTCTACTTCAAAACATGTATATGCATTTTCTACTCTGACGAAAACGACAGTGGTACCGGGGCCGACGGCGTAGTTATGATAATTGAGAATCAGATCATCGGGCAATGTGTTGATGGCTCCCGACAGTGAAGTATAATAAGAAAAGCTGACACCGCTGGTTGTTGAAATAAACGAATCATAATCGGTTAAATCAAATGTAAAATTTCCGTCAGGCGAACATATTGAGACATCATAGGGTGCTGCTTCGGGCTGCTCCTTAAATTCCAGATAAACCCCGACTTCGGTCTGGCATTCATTGCTGGTGACCAAAACCGAATAATAACCGTCTTCTGTGGCTGTATAACTTTGACCGGTTGCTCCGGGAATGAGGACACCGTCCCTGAACCACTGAAAAGTGGCCCCCGGCGCATCTACCTGTACCACTATTGTAAATTCTTCGGCACCACAGACGATTTTGTCATCACCCAGCGTGGCGCCCTCAATATCACTCAGTGTGGAACCGAGATTAAATGAACCGGCTTCCAAAAATACAGCCGAATCAAATGCATTGTCAAAAGTATCTGCAATCAAAAGCCGAATGTGATAGGTTTCTCCGGGAATCACATCAGACTCTGCTGTCATTACCTCGGTTCTGCCGTCATATTGTATGTACGGAAAGGGTCCGGGGACATAAAACGAAGGATCAATTGCACACCACTGGTCGTTTACATTGTTGATGGTCACAGCGTCACCGCTGGGCAGCAATGCAATATTTTTTCCGGTCAGTCCGGGATCATTCACAATTCCCGGCCCGCTGATGATAAAACCAAAGACATCATTAAAGGTCTGACAGACATATTCCGGATACTCTTCCGAAGCAAAAATATAATTGAACGAAATATGATCGCCAAAAGGCACAAAGTCAAATTCAAATACGGTTGCATTGTAAGTGGTTCCGCCAGCCAAAACATTTGCCTGCGCATCTCCCGACCAGTTGCCCCCGCCCTCAGACACATTTCCGGTGTTGGGGCCTTCAGCATCTTTTGCATAACCGGAGGTCAGAACAATTCCTCTCTCGAACGGAAAAGCAGAGGCGCCTTTTTCAAAGTAACCCCAACTCCGGTTGGGAGAAGGATATTGGGCCGAAGGATTGTCTTTGAGCTGAAAATTCGTAATTGTCGAGCAGCCGCCTCCATCTATCAGCACTTCGATTGTCAAATCTTCTGCATTCATTGCTGATTCAGAAGCCCCTGCAGGGTTGACCGCAATCGACTGTGCATAACTTATGGTCAAAAACGAATACAGCAAAAACTTTATAAAAAATAAAAGTCCTCTCATTTATTGTGTGTTAATTGATAGCGAATGTAAGAATTTTTTTTTTGCTGATAAACATTTCAGGTTTGTTGTTTAATTTTGCAGTCATGTTTGTAATTCTCACTCTCGTCCTTTCGGTAGTCATAGGCAGCTTTTGGGGGTATCTCTTTTCAAAAGAAGAATTTTTGACAAAGTTTTTGCTGACTTTCAGCGGCGCTTTTTTTCTTGCGATTGCAGTTTTGGAAATTTTCCCCGAAGTTTATCACACCGACAATTCATATATCGGTCTGTTTGTGCTTGCCGGTCTGCTGTTTCAGATGCTTGTAGAATCACTGAGCAAAGGAGCAGAACACGGTCATGTGCATTTCAAGAAAAGCAGCAGTCTGCCTGCCGGAATTTTTTGGGGATTGTTCCTGCATTCTTTTTTTGAAGGAACGCCTTTGCTCAATCAGTCTTCACATCATCTGCTCTGGGCAATATTCATTCACAATATTCCGGTCGCAATGGTGCTTTTCGGAGCAGTATGGCAAATGAAGATTTCAAAACTTTCAAAACTGAGTCTGATTACTGTTTTTGCGCTTGCCGGACCGATGGGCGCATTGATCGGAAAGAATATTCCCGAAAATCTGCATCAGATTATGCTTGCATTTGTGGCCGGTATCTTCATCCATATTTCAACAGTGATTCTGTTTGAAAGCACTGCCAGCCATAAATTCAAAGCCCAAAAGATACTGACTGTACTTCTGGGCTTTGCTGTAGCTTATCTGATTGTATTCTGATTAATTTTTTGCCATGCTCTTGGTACGGTTGTAATTGTCGATTCCGGTTTTCAGCCAGTTCATATATTCGTCAACATCAAGCAGTGCACCAATGTTCTGATTGTAGCTGTTCATGTTTTCATCGACAATGATATAATAAGGCTGTGCATTGTTCTGATATTTTTCAATCTGAAAAGCAGTCCATTTGTTACCGATTGTTTTCAAAGGTCTTCCCAATGTTTCGGAATAAACCTGTTCTTCTTTTGGAAGTGGCGTTCTTTCATCCACATACAGAGAAACCAGAACCACATCGTTGAGCAGCATCTGTCTGATCTGAGGATCTGACCAGACTCTTTCTTCCACTTTTCGACAGTTCGCACATGCATATCCGGTAAAATCGATCATTACCGGTTTTTTGACTTCTTTTGAATATTCGATTGCATCATTCAAATCGAGGAACAGCGGAATCTGATGCGGTCCCATTTTCTGACCTTTCACCAGTCCGTTTTCACCTCCGTTTGTTGTCGCCATCTGTGTTCCTCCGCCGATTCCGTTTGGAGATTCCGCATAATGAATGGGAGGAGTGAAACCTGCAAGAAGTTTGACCGGTGCGCCCCACATACCCGGAATCATATAGACCACAAATGAAAATATGATAATGGCAAAGAAAAGTCTGCCGGTTCCGATTTTGTTGCTGTCCGAATCCAGAGTCATCTTGAATCTTCCAAGCAGATAAACGCCAAGCAGTCCGAAGATGGCAATCCATATCGCCAAAAATGCTTCTCTTCCCAAAATTCCTGCCTGCCAAACCAAATCTGCGTTTGACAGAAATTTGAATGCAAATGCAAGTTCTATAAATCCAAGACTTACTTTAACCGTATTCATCCAGCCGCCCGATTTTGGAAGCGAACTGATCCAACTTGGGAAAATTGCAAACAATACAAACGGCAGTGCCAAAGTGATTGAAAATCCGAGGGATCCGATGATCAGCCCGTAATAAGATCCGGTCAGCGCAGCCTGTGTCGCAAGACTTCCGATGATCGGAAGGGTACATGAAAATGATATGATTACCAGCGTGAATGCCATAAAGAATATTCCGATATAACCGCCTTTGTCAGCCTGTTTATCGGTATAATTTGCCCAACTTGAAGGCAATGCGATTTCAAATGCACCAAAAAATGAAATGGCAAAAAACACAAAAATGGCAAAGAAAATCAGGTTGATCCACGGATCCGTCGCAAACTCATTCAGAGCCGACGCACCAAATGCCCAGGTGGCAACGGCTGCCAAAAACACGAAGATGAGTACGATTGAAAAACCGTAAATCAGTGCTTTTTTGATTCCCTGTGCTTTTGACTGTTTCTTTTGCTTGGTGAAAAGACTCACTGTGAGCGGAATCATCGGGAAGATACACGGCATGATCAATGCAATCAGACCGCCCGAAACACCGAGAAAAAATATTTCCCATAGTCGGCTTCCTTTTTTCGCGCCGCCCTGATTGAAATCATCGCCTGCCGGCGGTGCTGCTGCAATCTGTGCGGTATCTGTTTTTTCGTTCAGTGCAATCTGAGACTGAATGCTGTCAGTCACCGGTTCTTCGGTTACTTCAGTCGGCGTTTCATCAACAGCTGCAACTTCTTCCGGTTGTTCATTGACAGCCTTGGGTGTGATTTTCACCGTAAACTCCTTCCAGTCGGGCGGAAGACATTTTTCGGCATCACAGACCTGAGATTCCGCACTGAATTTAACAGTTGTTTCTTTGGATTCTTTTAATTTGATTTTCTGTCTGAAGGTCACTTTGTTTTCATACAGTTTTTCCTGTTGCATAAACAGTTCGCTGTATCTGTCCATTAGTTTACCGTCTTCTTTGGTCTTACCGATCAGTTCCACATTGGGGTTGCTCTCAAATTCAATTGTAGCGGGAATCCCGATTCCGTCCTGCGGATGCTGCTGCGAATAGATATGCCAGCCTTCATCTATTTTGGCATTGAGCAAAACCTCATATTCATTATTGCCGAGATCTTTCAGTCCGGTGCTCCACTTGACCGGATCGAGCACCTGTGAAAAGGCGAAAACCGGCAGCAGAAGCAATAAAAATAAAGTCCTTTTTAACATAAGTAAATATTTAAGAAAAATTGTGTGTGTTCTGTAATTTTAAATCTTTCATCCATCCGCTTTCCAACGATGTATAAAATCCTGTCTCTATTGTCCGCCAAAACCCAGGCTCTTTCTTTGTCGAGTTTTGAATACTTTTCATCCTTGAAGAATTTGCTCAGTTTTTTTGAGCCGCCAACTCCAAGCGGATGAAAGATGTCACCCTCATTGGGTTTTCTCAAATGCAGCGGAAAATTAATCTTTTCAAAATCAAATACTTCAGCCGCATCTTTGTCCATTGTTTCGGATTTTAAAACTTTCAAATATAAGGGTTTTTGAATTATTGAGCCCTGATTTAATTCAATTTCAACCGACGGTTCTTCAGTTTTAACAGCCGCCAGCAGCAATTCATTTCTGTTTTTGATCAGTCTGTGGGTCTTTGATTCGATCTGTCCGCTGTTTTTTGATCTGATAAGTTTTTCAATTTCAACCGGATGATCAAAACCGAATTCAGAAAAAAGATGAAACAGATAAGCTTCCGAATGATTCAATGCTGCCAGATCGTCAATGCTGATCGAAATATCATTTCCTTTTGATTTGAATAAATTCTTCTTTGTTTCTTCAATATGATTTTTCAGAAGCAAATAATCGTTTTTGAGATAATCAACAGTATTTGAAAAATTCTTCAGGAACTCAGGCTGAATCTCTTTGAGCACCGGAATGATCCGGTGCCTGATTTTGTTTCTAGCATACACCGTTTCAAGATTGGTTCTGTCATCGCGCCAACTGATATTATTTTCAGCTGCAAAATCAATGATCTCTTTTTTGGAATAACTCAACAGCGGTCTGAAAATCTTTTGGTTTTGTTTCTGAATCCCGAGCAAACCTGCAATTCCGCTTCCTCTCGACAAATTGATCAGAAAAGTTTCTACCGAATCATCAAGATGATGAGCAGTGAGCAGCAAATCAAATCCGTTTTTGTTTATCAGTTGTTCAAACCAGCTGTATCTGAGTTCACGGGCTGCCATCTGGGTGGAATAATTTCCTGATTTTATAAATTCTCCCACATCAAATTTTTTGACAAATAATTCAATCTTGTTCTGACTGCAGAAATTTCTGACAAATTCTTCATCGTCATTGGAATCCTTTCCCCTCAACTGAAAATTACAGTGTGCAGCCGAAAATTTAACACCCGATCTGAGCAGCAGAACGGCAAGCGCCATGCTGTCAACTCCACCACTCAATGCGAGCAGTGAATTCGACCGTTTGAGAATCGGGTTGGCTTCCAAAAAGCTTTGAACTGAAATTAAAGATTGATTCATGATGTATCACAAAATTACATAAAATTGATTCATTGAAAATCATACAAATCATAATCCTGTCAATAAAAAAAGTGCGAAATTTTATTCCACACTTTTTTATCTAAGCTGTATTTAGTTTTTTAATTTCTTTGGAGCACCTTGTGAACTTCAAAATTAAACATAAAACTGTTGTCTCTGTATGTGGACGGATCCAGCGAGCCGTTCAGATAAACCAAATCACGTCCGTATGCCTGTCTGGACGGAATAAGAATTGCACCCTGAAAATTGTACAGATCGTTTCCATTGGTCTGGGTTGCTTTGAAATGTTTCAGACCTTCAACAAAACCTTCGATTACAAAATAACTCTCATCGATTCCTTTGTTAGCCATTTCCTCGGTAATCTTTGTATAATAAAACGCTGGGTCCCATGCGGGTGTACCGGTCGAAAAAATTGTATTTGTAAATGCAGCCGAGTATTTTTCATAGGCTGCTTCATCTTCAGCCAAATCATCATAAGAAGCTTTGAATCTGACTGAATTGTATGAAATCAGTATGCTGTCGGTTTTGTTGTCGGTAATCGCAGGGCCTTCCGCATCAACACCTTCTCTTTTGACTACCCAAACACCCGAAGGAAGTTTGGTAGCAGTGGTCATCAATGAAGGATAATCGTCGTCTTCCTCGTCATCGGCATCATATTTTTTGATTAGTCCTCTTTCCGAATCAAAATAATGATCTTCGAGATAATCAACAATGGCGCGGTCGTCAACTTCATTTTGTTCATCCTGGGGCAGATCCCGGTTTTCATCATCACTCTTGCATGCAGTCATAAAAATTCCGAATACCAACAGGCTGATTCCAAATTTCTTTATCATAAATTTTATTTTTAAATTGCGAATTTACAAAAATTAAGTTCTACAGAATAAATTTAACAATGCGTTTAGATAAATTCCTTTGGTGTGTAAGGTTTTTCAAAACCCGAAGTATCGCAGCCGACGAAATCAAAAAGAACAGAGTACGCGTAAACGGTGAGTCTGCAAAATCTTCAAGAGAAGTAGGTGCGGCAGATAAGGTGACAGTCAGAAAGAATCAGATTGACTACAGTTTTGAAATTCTTCAGCTTCCCGAAAGCAGAATCGGCGCCAAACTGGTTTCACTGTATATAACCGACTGCACGCCAAAAGAGGAGTTGGACAAACTGGAATTGAAAAAACTCAGTCGTGATTATTATCGCGCAAAAGGCGAGGGGAGACCGACCAAAAAGGACAGAAGGGATCTGGATGAATTTATTGGCGGAGAAGACGAGTGATTTCTGCTGAAATTTCCAAAATCGTTTTATCGTCGGTGTCAACCGTGAAATCTGCGGCTTCATAAAAAATTTTTCTTTCAAACAGATGTTTTGCTACGAATTCAGGCAATTCGTCCGAATTGAGATGGGAGAGAAGCGGTCTGCTTTCTTTCTGACTTTCGAGTCTTTTGGCCAGCGTGCTGATTTTTGTTCTGAGATAAACCGTTTGGCTGTGTTTTCTGATCAGTTCGAAGTTGTCATAATAGGCGGGTGTTCCGCCACCCAACGCAAGCACAAAATCATTACCTGAATTCAGGATTTGGATCAGCACTTCTTTTTCAATTTTTCTGAATCTGATCGGCCCGGATTCTAAAAATATTTCAGAAATACTTTTCTTTTGATTTCCTTCAATTGCATTGTCCAAATCAATAAACCGAACGCTCAAATCTTGTGCAAGTCTGCTTGCTGCAGCCGATTTGCCGCTTCCCATATAACCCATCAGAGAAATTATCATAACAAATAAATCTTTTGCAAAGTTGCAAAATTTCTTATTTTCAACGGTTTAAAAAAAGATGATAAAAATTTGTCCAAAAATTTAAGAATTGGTTGGCTGTATTTAAAAAATATATATACATTTGCACCCCATTCAATAAGGAATCGGACGACCTGGTAGCTCAGCTGGTAGAGCATAACACTTTTAATGTTAGGGTCCTGGGTTCGAGCCCCAGCCAGGTCACAAAAAGCGAGTCTAAACGGCTCGCTTTTTTTATTGAATCAATTCAAAAATATTGAATAAAAAAAGGAGAGGTTGTGCCTCTCCTTTATTAAAATTATTGAATATAAATTATTCCAAGTTGTAGGTAACCGGCAATACAAATACCAGGTTAACCGAAGATCCGTCATCAAGCTTTGCAGGTTCAATTGGTTTCCCTCTGGCAGAAAGTCGCTGGGAAATCCGCTGCATTGCCTTTTCTGATTCGGTCGCAAGCTTTTTGTTGATTGCAGGACCGCCTCCTTCCATGGCTTTGATCTGAATGATCTTTCCGGTTTTGTCAATGACAAATTGAACCCTTGTAACCGCTTTTGCGTCACCGTTGTCAGCCATTACCTGTGCAAAGTCAGATAACTGATCGTTCAACTCGAGTGTCAGCTTTTGCTGCATACATTTCTGAAGATTATTTTTGTCTCCTTTGAACTTTTCACAACCGGGATAGACCGCCATATCTTTTACCTGTCTTGCGGTAAAGTTTTGTGGTGGTGGAGGTGGTGGCGGCGGTGCAGGTTTTGTTCCTTCTCCGCTTCCTGTCGGTTCAGATTTGCCTTTGGTACCTGATGAAGCCTCACCTTCTTTGTTTTCTGTGCCGATTACCTTGTCCTTCATCTCGTCAATAGATGCCATTGGTTCTTCCTTGACCACATCTTTCTTGGGTTCGGGTACAACCACTCTCACTTCTGCGATTTCCGGTTCCGGTTCCGGTTCCGGTTCTTCGGGCGGAACTTCTTCTTCTTCGGGAACATCCGGTATATCTACATCGGTCAGCGTCACATCCACAAATGTTTCTTCTTTGTCAGCTCTTGTAAATACAGTATTGTACAAAACAATCCCAAGGGTGGTCAGCAAAATGATTCCCACACCTATAATAAAGGATTTGGTCAGAATCTTGGGCTGAGACTTTCTTAACTCATAAGCACCATATTCCTGGTTCCGTTTTTCAAATACGATATCATCGAGTGATTTATAATTTTCTTCTGCCATCTCTCTCAAATTTATTCATTATTTGCACTTTCGCCAGAAGATTTTCCGGTCTTCTGTTCATAAACACTCAATTCGTTTGGTGATGGATCAACAATACCGTAACGGGTAGATTGTGTGATTTCCATTTCATCCAATACATTCACAAGATTCTCATAATTCGAATCATCAGTGGGTTTGATAATCACTGTAAATTTCTCTTCGTCCTTAGCCTTTTTGCGGGCAATCAGAATTTCTTTTCTTATTCCGTCTTTTGAATAATCGGTCTCAACCAGTGTTTCCGGTGAAAGTTCTGACTGGTCCTGCTGGTGCCAAAATATTTTATTGTCACCTCCCAGAATAATAGAAATTGAGTTTGAAAGATCAATCTCAGGTTTATCTATATTTTCGTTTGGCGGTGTTTTAGGCGGCATATTCAGCCCCATCACATTGGGTTTGCTGAAGGTGGTTGTAAACATAAAGAAAGTAATCAGCAGAAAACCAAGGTCTGCCAATGGTGTCATGTCAACATTCGTGGATTGCTTTTTGACGCGGACTTTCTTTGAGCCTTTCTGGCCTCCGTCCTTTGGTTCTATTCCTGTATCTGCCATATTATTCCTTTGGTTTTGCTTCCGAGCTGGTAATCAGCTGGAATCTGTTATAATCTCTGTTCACCAACTCTTTCACCAATTCTCTGAATTTCGGATACTGAGTTTTTACATCACCTTTTATTGCCAGTTTCAGTTCGGGATCAACTTCAAAAGAAGCATCAATCCAATCCATCAATTGCAGGTTTGCGCTGTCCAGTTTGATTCCCGGAATATTCTGCTTCTGCTGTGCCGGATCCATATTCAGAAACTGTTTAAGATTTCCGATCGGTACAGTAACTTCAGAAAGACTATAAAATGAATTTTTTTCCTGTTCGGTAAAATCAATTTTATATTTCTCACCCATTTTTTCCAAAATAGGCTTTTTGTTTTTGTCGTCAATGATGCCAAAATAGTATTGACCGTCGCTGTTGACTATAATCTCGACAAGTCCTCCATCCTGTACTTTCTGAGTCGAAACCGATCCCGGTGTTTTGACCGGAACAACTTCCGGTTTTCTGAACTGGGTGGTAAGGATAAAGAAAGTAAGCAATAGCCACGCCATATCACTCATGGGCGTCATATCTATATGAAAGCCTTGTCTCTTTGGTTTAACTCTTGCCATTTTTCATTTTTTAGTTGTTAATAATGATTCACTGTAAAAAGTGCGGTCCAAAAAAATGAATTAATGGTGCGATGCAAATGCCTGCTGAATGCTCATTCCGACCTCGTCAATTTTGAAGGTCAGATTATCGATAAAGTTTGTAATTAGGTTATAAACGATAATTGCACAGGCTGATGCACCAATACCCATACCCGTGTTGATCAGCGCCTCTGCAATACCAACTGAAAGTTTGGCTGCATCAGGAGTACCGCCTCCTTCACCAAGTGCGAAGAATGCTTTGATCATACCGATAACGGTTCCCATCAGGGCGATCAGTGTACCGATGGTTGCAATTGTAGAAATAATCGCTGTGTTTTTTTCCAAGCCAGGCATTTCAAGAGTCATTGCTTCACCCAAAACCTTGTTCAATTCAGCCAGTTTCTGCTCTTTGTTCATCGTCTGATCCTTTGACAAAGCTTTGTATGAAATCAAACCTTCTTTTACCACATTGCCCAGCGAACCTTTCTGATCGTCGCAAAGTGCCAAAGCATCTTCAATTTCGTTTCTTTCGACCATTTCTCTGATCTGCTGTACAAACTTGGTTGCATTTCCTTTACCAGATGCTTTCTTTAAAGCAAAGAATCTGTCAAGGCCAAAAACAAGAACCATCAGGAAGAAAGACATAAGGAAAGGGATAATGACTCCTCCCTTGTGAATAATACCAATAAAGTTCTTAGGGTGACCGAATTCAACATCTCCGCCTTCAAAGTTATCCGGATTCCCGAATACCCAATGAAAAACAGCGGCCGAAATCAGTATCAAAATAATAATCGTAACAGGTGCGTTTAAGCCTCCTCCCTTGTTGCTAGCTTTTCTAGTCTCAACAGTTTCATTTGTTTCCATATTCATTTGTAATTTAAATTTTCCAATAAATCTTTTAATCGGTGCTAATCTATAAATTTTATATTAAATAAATTAATCTTTTTATGCTGTTTTTTTTTTAAACAATAGTATTTCCATTGCTTTTGAATTCAGGTCTCAATAATAAAATAGGGAGTTGATTTTTTTCAATACAAAAACCAAACCAAAATATAAATAGTGTTAATTATATCAAAAACATACTGTCCGTCCCCTGAAAATTTGGATATATTTACATTCTAAATTATCAAAATGAAAGTTTATACCAAAACAGGCGATAAGGGAACGACCGCACTGCTGGGCGGAGTGAGGGTTCCAAAAGATCATATCAGAATCAACGCATACGGAACTGTGGACGAACTCAATTCGGGAATCGGACTGATCAGATGTTATAATAATATAGGTGATGATTCAAACCAAATGCTGATTTCAATCCAGACCATGCTGTTTTATCTGGGCTCGGAACTTGCCACGCCAAAGGAAAAAATGATACTCGCCAACGGAAAACCCAGATTGCCTAAGGTAATTCAGGAAAAAGATATCGAGCAGATCGAAAAGTGGATTGACGAAATGGAGGAGGGGCTGCCGCCATTGAGACATTTCATATTGCCGGGCGGGAATTTCGGTTCGTCACACGCGCACATGTGCCGATGCATCTGCAGAAGGGCTGAGAGAATCTGCGTTTCGCTGAACGAAGTGGAAGAAATAAGAGAAGAACCGGTCAAATATCTCAACCGTTTATCCGATTTCTTTTTTGTGCTTGCAAGAAAGATTTCAAACGATGCCGGTCATCAGGAAATTCAATGGCTGCCGGATTATGAATAGGGCGGTTCTTTTTATCAGCGGGCAGCCGCCTGCAAAATTGCCGGAACTGAATATATTTGACAAAATATACTGTACCGATCGGGCCTATTTTTATCTGTATTCAGAAAAAATCAAACCCGATGTGATCAGTGGTGATTTTGATAATTTCGATCTGAAAATAATCGAAGATGGAATCGAAGTGATTGAAACACCCGATCAGGATTATACAGATTTTGAAAAAGCACTGAAAATACTGATCGAACGCGGTTTTGAGGAAGTTCATGTCTATGGCGGAAGCGGCCGGGAACAGGATCATTATCTCGGAAATCTGTCGGTTGCCTGTAAATACAAAGAAAAACTGAGTATCATATTTTTTGACGACTATTCGTATTATTTCTTTGCCGAAAAGGAAACCCAGCTGCAGGGATACAAAGACCGGATGATTTCGCTTTATCCGTTCCCCGAAGCAATAGGAATTATCACCGAAGGTTTGAAATATGCTTTGAACAACGAAGATTTAATAATCACCGGAAGAATCGGAATCCGAAATACTGCCGTTGACGATGTTGTGAAAATCACTTTTCAGGAAGGAGAACTTTTAATCTTTATCGAAAACCGTTCAAAGGAGGGGATGATCGGATAAATTGATAATCCGGGTTTAATTCTTATTTCTTAAAATTTCTATTTAACATAATATAAATTATAGGAATTAAATATATTGAAGTAATTCATTGAATTTATTGATTGTTAAAAGTTTGCCATTCACATTGTTCCTGCCAAATCCGTAACTGCAGAATATAAAATCCAAATTGTTTTGCGACGCAGCTTCATAATCGGTCATCGTATCACCGATATAAATTGTTTCATCCGAATTCAGATGATTCCTGTCAACAACAGATTTTATATTTTCAACTTTCGGTTTTCCGGTTCGTCCGTAAGATTCAAAATCCGTGATTAGATTTTCAAATCCAAAATATTTCAGAAAACTTTCAATATAACCGTCCTGACAATTGCTTACGATAAATAAATTATGATCTACGGCCAATTTTCTGAGCGATTCCTCAATACTTTCATACAAAATTCCGCCATGCACAAGAATCGATTGATTTTCGCTTTCCCTGATCTCATCCATAATTTGATAAATTAAATTTTCGGAAATCCCCGGAAACATATCCTTCAGCACATCGGGAATCAGAAGACCCATATATTTATCCATATCTGTTTTTACAATCGGACGGCTGATCAGATTCAACTTTGAAAGCACCTGATTCCAGTTATCAACGATCGTTTCTCTTGAATCCCAAAGCGTTCCATCCAAATCAAAAATCAGATTTTTATATTTCATATCTTATTAGATCACACATTTTTAACTCTCAAATCATAAACGAAATCTTTAATCGATTTTAATTTAAAATGACCGGTTCCGATCATCGGATTGATGATATAATTGAACTCGTCGGGAATTACGGTTGAAGGAATTTTCAATATTCCGATTCCTTTATCCAGCCATTCGGTACCGAACACCTTGGTCGAATACGGCGCCGGAACATCCTTCCAGTCGCCCGGCAGCTGACTGATTTTAAATGATTTGAATTTTGATTCGTCAATTTCAAAAGTGCAGATACTCAGCGCCCTCGGAATAAAATCAATATTGACATTCACCGAATATTCCAAAACCGCCAGCGCTCTGCTTTCTGAAGTATAAATACAGGCGGTTTCCACCTGATTCCACCTTCCGCCGAACAATTTTGCGCCTGTACCCTTCAGATCTTCGGCGTACTGGGTTTTGCTTACTCTGTAAACCAGCATAATCAGGAATATACGCCGTACTCGATGCGGCCGAGCAGATTGTGAACCTCCTGTCTGCCGTACTGATTGTCTATGATACTGAACGGAGTAAGCCCACCCAAAGCCTGATTGGGCGCAAACATCCAGGAATGGAAATTGGAATTGTCTCCAAAAACTTCGTAACCGTAGGAATATAGATCTGCAAGCGCAACGATTCTTTCTGAGATTTGATCGCTGAAGGTGTCATCACCCTTTTTGTTGATTAAGGTCGCACGGGTAACCGACAAAGCAGCAGCCAGCGAGTCATAATCGAGTTCAGCGGTTTGTTTGAATTTTTCAAGATAAGTTTTGGAAACACCCTTTCTGACGATTCTCATCTTTTGAAATGAAGTCATGTCATACAATGGAATGGCTGCATTGCCGCTGTAGTATGCAGTGGGCGCGTCTTCAACATAGTTGTAAACTTCTTTTTGTTTGTACAGATCCTCTTTCATTTCAGTGTAATTTTATCCTTACTACAATGCAAAATTACACTTTATTTTTGGGATACAAAATTATTTAGTACTTTAATTTTCAATTTGTTCTTATCAAATTTTGATGTTTTAACATCAATTGTTCGACTTTTTCCCGCATGGATTTCACTGAAGTATTCAATCGGTTTTCCATCGTAGATAAGCAATATATCTTTTTCCAGAGTATTTGATTTCAAAGTGATTGCAGCATATTTTTCAAACTCCCTGACGCTGATTTGCAATTGGGATGGTTTCAATTTTAAATCCTTTGGCTTCACAAGATAAAAATTTGATTCATAGGAATTAAAATCACTCCTGATAAGAATTTTATCCTCATTTCCTTTGAATTCATTTAAATCCAAACTGATAACCATAATGCTTGAATTAGCCGGAACATTTGGTTTCAACTTGATTTCTTTCAAAATATTCCCATCAAAATCTTCAACCGAAAGCATCAGTTCATCAGTCAATTCTTCCAATCTATCATTCACAATAAAAACCTTCACTCCATCTTCTTCTCTTTCAAATGAAACCAAAATATTGCTGAAACTTTTCTCAATCTGATATTGCAAGGGTTTCCAATAACCAAAAAACTCAATACCCGACCAGGAAACTACCGGCCAACAGTCATTCAACTGCCAATACAAACTCCCCATGGTATAGGGCATATTCCTGCGTTGGGCTTCCACACCCTTCCCAATTCCGTAAGCCTGAACCAATTGGCTCATATAGGCGTAATCTTCTTCATTATCAGGCACCGGAAAATCCCGTTCCATATAAGTCCGGATGATTTCAAATCCTCTCTGATGTTTTTGATGATTTTTCATATCCTCCGAATCCAAAGAATTTGAATGGTCTTTATTGATGTAATGAATCACCTCCTCCGACGGAAAGGACTGAAAACCAAATTCACTCATAAATCTTGGCCGGTTTTTAAGCAAATCCTCAAACGGATGACCGTCATGCCAAATCCACCAGTCATGCGCATCACCTTCCGAAATATAGCGGCTGTCTCCTCTTCCGTATTTTGGCGAACTCTCCCAATAAGACAAATCTGAATATTCATTCACAATTTCGGGCAAAATACCATTGAATAATTTCTGATAATTCCCCCAGATTTCCGCTTTTTCGGCTTCACTCCTTCCCTCCTGCCAACCCCATCTGTGCCAGCCTTCAGAAATTTCATTATTGCCGCACCAAAGCGCAATCGATGCATGATTTCTTAATCTCCTTACATTGTCAATCGCTTCCTGACGGACATTTTCCAAAAATTCTTCATCACCCGGATACATGCCGTTGGCAAACATAAAATCCTGCCAAACCAGGATGCCCTTTTCATCGCACAATTCATAAAAATAGTCATCTTCATAAATCCCGCCACCCCAAACTCTCAGCATATTCATATTGGACCACTGAACATCGTCCAGTAATTTTTCATAATTTTCTTTTGTCACCCAATTTTGAAAACTGTTTTGAGGAATATAATTCGCACCTTTCATAAAAACTGGCACACCGTTTAATTTGAAATAAAAACTTTCTCCATGCCGGTCTTTATTGGTGATTAATTCTATGGTTCTCAGTCCTTTTTTGATGATTTTCTCATCGATTAGATTACCTTGTAAATCTTTGACTTGAATTTTAAATTCATGCAGATAAGCATATCCCAAGCCATTGGTCCACCAAAATTTCGGCTGATTGATTTCTATTGGAATTTTCAGATTTGATGATTTTGAATGAAGTCTGAATTCCTTTTCAGCTTTTAATTGATTGTTCACATAAATTTCAGCTTTCAATCTGTCTTTCTTTGAGTTCTTCAATTCAATTTCAGCAGTCAGTTCAGCTTTTTCTTCCGTTAACAGATTCTGTCTGATATAAACATCCTCAATTTTCGTCTTTTCCCAAAAGTTGAGATAAATCTTCCGCCAAATCCCTACCGTATTGTATTTCGATCCCCAGTCCCAACCGTATTGAAAAGCTGCCTTTCGGGTAAACATCCTCGGTCCTTCGGGAAGTTCATACGGAAGCTGCCTCATCTTTTTGGCTTCAATTACAGAAGTCGGTGTAAATTCAATTTTCAGCTCATTGTTTTCTTTCAGATATTTTTTCACATCAACTTTCCAGATTCTGAAAGCATTATCGGCTTCCAAAATTAATTTCCCGTTCAAAAACACCTTGGCGTAAGTATCCAAACCTTCAAAAACCAATTCTGAATTTTTGGATTTCAATTGCTGTTTGTCAATTTTAAATTCAGTTTTATAAGTCCAATAGCGGTCAGCTATCCACTGAAGATCTTTTTCGTTGTCACCCACAAAAGGATGCGGAATCAGTCCGTTTTCAAACAAATCGGTGTGAATCGAATTTGGGATTTGAGTAGGATGCCATTGATCCTTTCCGGTCTCGCTGAACTGCCAGTTTTCTGCGATTGGAACCACTACTTTCTGTGAAAACAATTGAGTCGAAAGAATAAATAAACAAAAAAGTATAAAATTTCTCAATATCAGAAAACTTGAATTAACTGCATAAATTTCGGTTTGATGCTGACTATTCGGATTTAATAACTTCCAAATCAAAAGATTCTAATATGGAATTGAAATTATTTCGCCCTGTTTATCAAGCAGAATCATCTGCGGTTGATCACTTCCCAATGTAATTCTGTCATTTGGGCCAATATGATAAATCGCGTACATTTTACTGATTTCGGAAAGATTCAATTCTTTTTGTTTTGCATCAATCATCAGCCAAACCGGAACAAAAGCCCAATCAATATCTTTCTGTAATCCAAAAGTGTCGGCGTTTTCGGTGTCGCCGGAGATATAAATATTTTTTCCGTGCCAGCTAATCAGATAAGAATAATGCTTGAACGAGATTCCAAAAACTTTGTGAGTTGTTCTAAAAGCTTTGATATTGAAATCAGGAACCGATTTGTTCAGCGTTTCAAGCTTTTCAACATTTGAAGGATCAAATTTCTGACCCGTAAGTTTCTTCAATAATTTCTCTGAATAATGATCTGAATGTTTGTGTGTGAAAATGAAAATAGAATTCTCTTTTATGCTGTCAATCTCGGATTTGTCATATTCCATATAATTGTGTGCACCTGACTTGTACGGAAAATCAATATAAAAATTGGTTTGTCCGTCGGTCATGTACAGTCCGCAATTTCCGATAAATCTGATTTTAATTTCGTTTGACTGCCCGAATCCATGATTTGAAAAACAAATCAGCACAATAACCAATAATAAATTTTTATAAAAATTTTTCATTTGTCTCGTTTTCAATCGTGGTCATTAATTTTTCGGTTTCTTTAAACCCCGATTTTCAAATATAAATTAAAATATCATACAAAACGCTTCAAACAACAGTTGTAAGAAAAAACAGGAAATCGATCAAGGGCCTCGATCCCTTGGAAGACACCGATTAAAAATTTGCACCATCGGGTGCGATTGGTTTGTTGGCAGAAACTTGTATTTTTGCAAATACCAAAACAATCAGACACATTATGAACGAATTGACCCTAAAAATTATAACTGTCGCAGGTTTGTGTTTGCAGTTTGCTGCCTTTTGGCTGGCTGCACCTGAAATATTGGGAGCCGAATGGCTTATAAAAACAAAGAACATTCTCAAGAAAATCATTTCTCAGATTCCCAATTACCTTTTGATTTTGTGTGGTTCCGTATTTGGCGCAGTCATCGCACAAAGTCGCGGCAATTATTTAATATTGGCTCTGGTGGTCATCGTCTTGATTATAGTGACGATCTTTCAAAAAAGAATTTCAAAATACTTAGAAATCAAATTGTCTGAACCGCTTATCAGCAAACTGATTGTAAACAATCAACTTCGTTTTACCCTGTTGAAACTGGCTGCCTGGTTTTTTACCATCGGATTTATACTGCAATTAATAGCAATCATTTGGGGGTAATAAATAAAGCCCAAAGAAATCTTCAGGCTTTTTAATTCAAATTTTTATTTGATTATTTTTTCAGGATTTTAACCGTGTAAATTTCCTTTGTATTGTACAGTCTTACAAAATATACACCCGCCGGGAAATGTTCGATATGAAAGGTATAATCATTCAAATCCTGTTTGTTTTTGAAGAAATAAGTTTTCAAAACCTCTCCGCTCAAATCGACAATTTCGGCAACCGGATTCAGCATTTCGTTGTCAATCTGTAATTTAAAATAACCATAGTTCGCATTCGGATAGGCGATTAGTCTGTTTTGTTGCAATTCGACAACTTCTTCCGTATCCAACAGTCCCAATGGCTGATGACTTTTGTAAATCATATAACCGCCAACCCTGTAATGCGGATTATAACCGTCGTTACAATCCGGACAGGTCTGACCGCTCACACAATTGGGGTTGTTCGGATGACATAAATCCATATACGAAGGCTGAAATTCATAAGTAAAATCATAATCATTTCCGATAAACGCCGTCATATCATAGAAATACGGTGCCGGAATGGTTCCCGGACACCAGCCCGCACGGTTATACTGCCAGGTTCCCTGCTGACCGGTGCATCCGTCCGGATTCGGATTGCAAATCGTTTGCAGATACTGAGTAAATTCGGTGATTCCGTTGATTTTTAGATTATGGTTTGCAAAATAAAACTCGGCTGCATTTCCGGTATTGTTATTTCCCCAGCCGTGACCGGTGGTAACCAGTCTGAAAGCTGCCTGTTCTGTATTGGTCGGAGCCGAAATGTCCACAACCGGCACCGGCTGCAGATTCGCAGGGTCTCCAAAATTGAAGAAACCGTGCCAGACTTCATCAATGCTTGTATAAGCAAACTCGGGAATTCCCTGTTGGTAATTGAAATTCAAATCCATTTTCCAGCCGCCCGTTCCCCAGGTATCGATAAATACCCTGAACTCAATCTCGCCCTGAAGCAATGATTCGTAATCAGTTACATCAATCGAATGATCGCAGGCAACTCCATATGGCGTAATGTATCTGAACAATTCAACCCATTTGCCGTACATATCTTTGATTTCAACCCAAGCCAGTCGATCCCAGTCGTCGCAACCGCCGGGTACGCCCGGACAGGTAACATCAAATTCAGCCATGATTTTATCATAAGCTCCAACAGATTGCGGAAGTGTATAAGTCCCGTAATACCATTGACTGCCAATGGTTCCAAAATCAATAACAGCACCGTCAAGGGTGAGTACATCCTGCGTATTGATACTGCTGCTCACATTGATTGTGTAATTTTTTGAAGTGCTGACGGCGTTGCTTCCGATGGCTCTGATTTCAATCTGATGATTACCAAAAAAAGAGGGTGTCCACAATGCCCGATAAAGATTTCCGCCTTGTTCGGCAGGTATCAACTCACCGTCTGCATAAAATTGGATATCTTCAACACTCAGAAATTCAGACTCGTCAATTTCAGCTCTTGCGTACAGAAAATAAGGCATCAATTCAGGCATTTGAACCGGATAAACCTCTGTAAGTCTTGAGAATATAATCGGCTCTATAATGCTCAGATCAATCACTTCAAAAGTTCGTTCAACTTCTGCCGGATAATAATCCGGATTTCCGGACTGTGAAGCCTTAACAACAACTGTTCCGGCCGATCCGGTGAGCGTCACCACATTTCCTGAAACGCTTGCAGGTCCGCTGACAATCGTATAATCAATCTGCAGTCCGCTGCTGCTCGTTGCATTCAGTTCAAACGGCGAATCTGTCGTATATTTTTTTGGAATCTCCGGAAAATCAATCACCTGATTGTTTTGACCGGTGGCTTCGCAACCCGCACCGGATATCCGGGTGGCATAAATCTCTGAAATTACGGTATGCAAACTTCCGTCCCAGCTTGATGTGGAAAGGATTTTAAAATATCTTGCATTGACCGCTCCAAAACTGACAGAGGCAGTCTGACCGGGCTGGTTCACATTCGGATACACAAACTGCCCTGCCGCCTGAATCGGATCCCAGTTTTCACCGTCGTTGCTCAGATAAATCTCATAATCCTTCGGTTTGTTGCCGGCTGAATCATTTCTCGAAGTGATGCTCAACCCGTCAATCGGATAAATCTGTCCCATGTCGATGGCAATAAAATGAGGAAAAACCGGCTGATAATCTTTCCATCTTGAATGCCAGAATGTATTGATGTTGTTGTCAATCGCATGAATCGCATGACCATTATTCGTGCCTTCTCCTTCCGTTTCTTCGGTATCAAAAGAATGAACAGACCAGCCTGCTCTGGGAATTTCAATCGATACGCACTGCGAATAAAGCATCTGTCCTGTCAGAAGCAGAAAAATAAAATAAACCGTTCTCATATTTTGTGTGTTTTGGACAAATATAGAAAAAGATAATATTCTATCCCGACTGAAAAATTAAATCAAAAAAGATGAAATTTCTCAACGCATGGAAATTTGAATTATGTACTTAATTATCGTGTTTTTATTCGGCTTTTTTCAAATCACAGATTGATCAAATAAAATTAATTTGTTGGTTCAATTCTTTCAATCAGATCATCTGATTGAAAAGACAATAGCTTTTTCAGTTCATTGTTTTATTTCAGATATTTTTTCACATCCGCTTTCCAGGTTCTGAAAGCATTATCTGCTTCCAAAATCAATTTTCCGTTCAAAAAAAACTTGGCGTAAGTATCCAGATCCTCAAATAACCAATTCGGTATTTTTGGTCTTCAGCTGTTCTTTGCTCAAGGCAAATTCAGTTTCATAAATCCAATGTTTATCGGCTATTCATTGCATCCTGACCTCATTATCTCCAATAAATGGATGCGGAATCAGGTCATTTTCAAATAAATCTGTGTGAATACAACCGGGAACTTTTGCCGGATGAAATTGTTGGGGATTGTCCATAGAACGGAACTCCCGATTTTGATTCAATTGAAGTTGGGAAATTTGTGCATTTAAGCAGAATGAAATTAATAGACCAAATAAAATAAATATGTACTTCAATTTTGCATGTTTAATCCAAATAATTATAAATATCGCAATAATTTACCGTAAAAAAGAAGAACCTCCTCAGAGATTCTTCTTTTATTAATTTTAAATCATTCGTTCATCATATCATTGACTCGCTCATATTGATCTATTGACTTATCCATTTGCTCCAATGATTTATCCATAACTTTTTGCATTTTCTCAATATCTTCAAAGTCTAAATCATCTTCACCTCCCGAATCAGCAGAAATGCCCTTTTTCTGAACGCTTGAAATAAGCTTGACTTTTTTGGCTTTATCCGGATTTTCCTTTAGTTCTGCCTCGTCGCCCACAGAGAATTCCAGCCAAATGGTTTCACCCTCTTTCAGAGAAAGCGCTTTTTCAAAAGGGTCATAGCCGTACTTGTCTAAATTGGTCTGTACGGGCAGGTCGTTTTCTCCTAAAATATCGGCAGTCAGACACCATTCATTTGATTTCCCTGAACTTTTACCGCAAATATCTGAGTCATCAGGATTTATAGGAAGCTGCGAGGATGTTCTTTTTATTTCTACTAACAATTTTGAGCCAAATGCTTCGTCGCTCAGCTTCAATACAGCTTTTGTAGCTTCAAAGCTTTCGGAAAATGCGCCGTTCACAGAGTTTTCCACCGTCAGATTGAAATCTCCTGTTTTCAGTTCCGGTTCGGCTTCCGCACTTGCGTTTCCGCTGCAAGAATGGATAAACAGCGTAACAGTCACGGCTACTATGGAGTATAAATTTTTGTAATTCATGATTTTTAATTTTGTTTTTTGATTTTAATAATTGATAAATATTTATTTGTTAGAATTGTAATGCTACAATTACATTTCTGATGTTACGGATTTCCATAATCAGGGAGGGATTTCGAAAGGATAGAAGATTTGGTATTTCATAGGTTTTTCTCGTTGCTATGTACGAAGCCCAGATACCTCTAAAAGAAGAGGCGTGGAACATACTATTACTTGCCATTGAGGGGGTCGAATCCCTGTAAAACAAAGTAAAGCAAGCCCACGCCATAGACGTGAGCGTTTTGCTTAGACTTCCCTGTTTTACTTTGAAATTTCGACCTTTCAATGGCGGGATGAATAGCTTAACGCAATATGTTATTTATTTTTTCTTATAATAATTTTTTTCAAACTTAACCTAAATATTAGTAATTTTCAAATCAACTCATTCTCAAATTCTCGAATCTCCCTCTCTTCGGGAGGGTTGGGCTTACATATTCCTCCTGTACTTCCCACCCACATTGAAAAGCGCATCGGTGATTTCGCCCAGAGAATTCACTTTGGCGGCGTTCATCATTTCTGCAAACAGATTCTGGTTGTTCAGTGCGGCATCATGAAGTTTCTGCAAACTTGCTTTCGATGCTTCGGCATTTACTTTGTTGAAATTCTGAACAGCCTGGATTTGATACTCTTTTTCTTCTTCGGTCGAACGGATGACTTCCTTGGGCAGCATGGTCGGCGAACCGTCTTTGCCGAGAAAAGTATTCACTCCGATGAGCGGATATTCACCCGATTGTTTCAATCGTTCGTAATACAGACTTTCGTCCTGGATTTTTCCGCGCTGATACATGGTTTCCATCGCACCCAACACACCGCCGCGGTCGGTCAGCCGGTCAAATTCGGCATATACAGCTTCTTCCACCAAATCGGTCAGTTCTTCGATAATGAATGAACCCTGAATCGGATTTTCATTTTTTGCCAGCCCCAATTCCTTGTTAATAATCAACTGAATCGCCATCGCCCTGCGCACCGATTCTTCGGTCGGCGTGGTGATGGCTTCATCATAAGCATTGGTATGCAGTGAATTACAGTTGTCATAAATCGCATAGAGCGCCTGTAAAGTCGTGCGAATATCATTGAAAGCAATTTCCTGTGCGTGCAGACTTCTTCCCGAGGTCTGAATATGGTATTTCAGCATCTGAGAACGTTCGTTGCCGCCGTATTTAAATTTCATCGCCTTCGCCCAGATTCTTCTTGCCACACGACCGATTACCGCATACTCCGGATCGATTCCGTTGGAGAAAAAGAACGACAGATTCGGTGCGAAATCATCGATATGCATGCCGCGCGACAGATAATATTCCACATAAGTAAATCCGTTGGAAAGCGTCAAAGCCAACTGTGTAATCGGATTGGCACCCGCTTCCGCAATGTGGTATCCTGAAATCGAAACCGAATAAAAATTTCTGACTTTTTGGTCAATGAAATATTGCTGTACATCCCCCATCAGCCGCAGCGCAAATTCGGTAGAAAAAATACAGGTGTTCTGCGCCTGGTCTTCTTTCAGTATATCTGCCTGAACGGTTCCTCTCACGGTGGCCAAGGTTCTGGCTTTGATTTCGTTGTAAACATCAGTCGGTAGGACTTCATCGCCGGTCAAACCGAGCAGCATCAGCCCCAGACCGTTGTTTCCTTCGGGCAATTCACCGTTGTAGGAAGGTCGTTCCAAACCTTTGTCATCAAATTTTTCCTTCAACTTCTCCTCTACTTTCTTTTTGAGTTTGTTTTCTTTGATGTAAACTTCACATTGCTGGTCGATGGCGGCATTCATAAAAAAGCCTAACAGCATGGGTGCAGGCCCGTTGATGGTCATGCTCACCGAAGTCGTTGGCGCACACAAATCAAAACCGGAATACAATTTTTTGGCATCATCCAAAGTCGCAATGGAAACCCCTGAATTTCCGATTTTTCCGTAAATATCCGGACGGGTTTCGGGGTCGCGGCCGTAGAGCGTAACGCTGTCAAAAGCCGTGGACAGACGGGCTGCCGGCATTCCGAGACTCACATAATGAAAACGACGGTTTGTCCTTTCGGGACCGCCTTCTCCGGCAAACATCCGGGTCGGGTCTTCACCGGTTCTTTTGAACGGATAAATTCCGGCGGTATAAGGAAATTCTCCGGGTACATTTTCCTGAAGACTCCATTTCAGAATGTCGCCCCAAGCCTGATAATTCGGCAGACAAACCTTTGGAATCTGCTGATGGGAAAGAGATTCCGTATGGGTCTGAATTTTGATTTCTTTGTCTCTTACTTTGAAAGAATAAACCGCTTCGCTGTATTTGTTTTTCTTGGCTTCCCAATTTTGGATAATTGTCCTGTTTTCTTTGGTCAGCAATTCTGATTTTTCTTCTTTAATTTTCTCTAATTCAGATACCTGGCTGCTGTCTTTTAATATTTTACTTGAAAGATCCAATGCATAGACTTCCTGTGCAATTTCAGCCTGTTCTTCCGCCCATTTGTCATAGATTTTGTTGTTTTCAACAATCTCGGAAAGATAGCGAACTCTTTTGGCTGGAATCACCGATTCAAGCATTTCTTTGGTTGGTTTTTCAAATTTTAATTTCGATTCAAATTTTCCGCCCGCAAATTCATTGACTTTATCAATCACCGCTTTGTACAGCTGATTGGTTCCGGCATCGTTGAACATGGAAGCGCGGCTCGGATAAACCGGCATTTCCTCATAAGCTTTGTCAAAAATCTGGTGGTTTCGCTGGAATTGTTTTTTCACATCCCTCAAGGCATCTTCTGCTCCTTTTTTGTCAAATTTATTGATGGCAACAATCTCCGCATAATCCAGCATATCAATCTTTTCCAATTGTGAAGCCGCGCCGTATTCAGGTGTCATCACATACAAGGGTACATCCGCAAATTCCATCACTTCCGCTCCGGACTGACCGATACCCGAGGTTTCGAGAATCACCAGATCGTATCCCGCTGCTTTCATTACATCCAGTGCCGGTGCCACATGTTGCGAAACCGATGCATTCATCTGACGGGTTGCCATGGAACGCATAAAAACCCTTGGATTGTTGATGGAATTCATACGGATTCGGTCTCCGAGCAGAGCACCGCCGGTTTTGCGTTTGGTCGGGTCCACCGAAACGATGCCGATGGTTTTGTCCGGAAAATCCAGCAGATAACGACGAACGAGTTCATCAATCAAAGAGGATTTCCCCGCACCGCCTGTACCGGTAATTCCCAGAATCGGAATATGGTTTTTTTCGGCTTTTTTTCTGACAATGTCATACAAATCAGTATGTTTGTCCATGTTGTTTTCAAAGGCCGAAATCGCCTGAGCGATGTGGTGATTGTCTTTTTCATGCAGCTTGTCCACCATTTCGCGGGTCAGTTTGTCGCCGGTCGGGAAGTCGGAAGTCATCACCATTTCGTTGATCATTCCCTGAAAGCCAAGGTCGCGACCGTCGTCGGGTGAATAAATCTTCACAATTCCGTAGCCCATCAGCGATTTGATTTCGGTCGGAAGGATTACACCGCCGCCACCGCCGAAAATTTTGATGTGTCCTGCTCCTTTTTCGTTGAGCAAATCGTACATGTATTTGAAATATTCGTTGTGACCGCCCTGATAGGAAGTCATCGCAATTCCCTGCGCATCTTCCTGAATGGCGGTGTCCACAACTTCTTCCACGCTGCGGTCGTGCCCCAGATGAATTACCTCCACGCCTGTGGCCTGGATGATTCTCCGCATGATGTTGATTGCAACATCGTGACCGTCAAACAAGGACGCAGCGGTAACGATGCGAATATGATTTTTGGGTTTGTAAACATCCTTTCTGATATCAAATTCCTTTTTTTCTTTAGTATCGGGCATCGTATGATTTTTTCGTGAATGAAACAATTTTCAAAATTAAACTTTTTTGAGGAATTGATGAAATCAGCGAGGATACTGAATTGATTTATTCAATCAGTCGATTTTATATTTTGATTTTCAATGAATTGGAATCCGATAAATTTGAATTATTCAATTTCTCAAAGAATTAATTCTATAGAATCGCTTTAAATAAGGTCAAATCGCAGCAATTAAAATCCTATCCTTTAAATTTGCAGCATCAAACAAAAACAATGCGTACAAAATCGACCGGAAAAAAGAAAATCAATATCGTCACCCTCGGCTGTGCAAAGAATGTTTATGATTCTGAAGTTTTGAGCGGTCAGCTGAAGGCAAACGGAAAAGAGGTTGTACATGAAAAAGAAGGTGAAATCGTGGTCATTAATACCTGCGGTTTTATCGGTGAAGCCAAACAGGAAAGCATCGATACCATACTCGAATATGTTGACAAGAAAGAAAAAGGAATCGTCGAACAGGTTTTTGTTACCGGTTGTCTTTCTGCGCGATACAAACCGGATTTGGAAAAAGAAATTCCGGATGTGGATCAGTATTTCGGAACACGCGATTTGCCACTGCTGCTCAAAGCTTTGGGTGCAGATTACAAACACGAACTCGTCGGCGAAAGGCTGCTGAGCACGCCGCTTCATTATGCTTATCTGAAAATTTCCGAAGGCTGCGACCGCCCCTGTTCGTTTTGTGCAATTCCGCTAATGAGAGGAAATCACCGCTCGACACCGATTGAAGATCTGGTGGACAGAGCAAAAATCCTGGCTTCGAAAGGAGTAAAAGAACTGATACTGATTGCACAGGATCTGACCTATTACGGTCTGGACATTTACAAAAAAAGAGCTTTGGCGGATCTGCTCAGAGAATTGGTGAAAGTGGATGAAATCGAATGGATCAGACTGCATTACCTCTTCCCGACCGGTTTTCCGGAAGATATTCTGGATGTGATCAAAGACGAACCAAAAATCTGCAATTATATCGATATACCGCTTCAGCATATTTCAACCAAAATCCTGACCTCGATGAGACGCGGTACCACTCACGAAAAGACAGATGCGCTGCTCGACAAAATCAGACGGAAAGTTCCGAATCTATGTATCAGAACCACTTTGATCTGCGGTTATCCGGGCGAAACCGAAGAAGATTTTCAGGAAATGAAAGAATGGGTACGCAATCAAAGATTTGACCGGCTCGGTTGTTTTGCGTATTCGCATGAGGAACAGACACACGCCTATCTGCTCCGGGACGATGTTCCGGCAGAAGTCAAACAGCAGCGGGTAGCCGAAATCATGGAAATTCAGTCTCAGATTTCGTGGGAACTGAATCAGCAGAAAATCGGAAAACAATATAAGGTGCTGATCGACCGTAAAGAAGGAAATTATTTTGTGGGCAGGACAGAATTTGATTCACCCGATGTGGACAATGAAGTGCTGATTCCGGCTGATGATGACAATTATATTTCGATCGGAAGATTTGTGAATGTCGAAATCGAAAAGGCCGAAGAATTTGATCTGTATGCAAAACTGATTTAATCCGTAAATTATTCTTCAAAAAAAATTAATTTCTAATTGTTTTCGGCTTAATTTCGAATCAAAATCGGCAACTATTGAATTCAAAATATTATTTGGCGGTCATCGCCACCTTTGTCATTTACGGTTTTTTCAGTCTTCCGCTCAAAGCAATCGATAAATTTCCGTCGCTCGACATACTGCTTTCCAGATTGTCGATGGCGAGTGTGCTGATTCTGATTTTCAGCTTTGTTTTCAGACGAAAGATCACTTTTGAAAACATCCGAATTTTCAAATCATTGTCAAAAAAGGAAAAACGAAAACTGCTGATTGTCAACATCGTAAGTTCAGTTATGCTGGCGGTCAACTGGTATCTTTTTATTTATGTGATGAACCGAGTCAGCGTGAATGCGACCGCACTTGCCTATATGCTCTGCCCGATCATCAACACTTTTCTTGCCTACATTTTTTTGAAAGACAGACTGAGTTCGATTCAGTGGATTGCAATTGTTTTGAGCATGATGAGCTGTGTGTTGCTTGCATTTGGGAATTATTCCGAAACGCTTTATGCTTTTTCAATCGGACTGTTTTATGCAATTTATCTGGTACTTCAAAAAAACAACAATCTGCTCGATCGGTTTTTCACACTGACTTTTCAAATCACAGTCGGTACGCTGATTCTGCTTCCGCTGCTGCCTTATCAAAATCCTGAACCCGAAAAAACTGCATTTTTCTTTGGAATTGTATTTGTCATCGCTGCATTTTTCACCATCATCCCGATGTATTTGAATGTATTTGCACTCAACCGGCTGAGTTCGTCAACCGCAGGAATTTTTATTTATCTCAATCCGATTTTCAGTTTTCTGCTGGCATTTTTTTATTTCAAAGAAGATATGAGCGGTCTCAAGGTCATTGCTTACACTGTAGTTTTCTTTTCTGTGATTTTATTTAATTCCAAGATCATTCTCAAATTACTGACTGAACTTTTGCAAGTAAAATGATTGTACTGTTTCAGATTACGAGCCTGTTAAATTTTACCGAAAAATAATATTTGACCCGTTAAAACTCATCTTTGTATTATTTTTATGTTCTTTTGAGCCTATTTTTCACTTTTCATCCCGATAAGTATTCAAATTAAAAGCAAAAAATCCATCTCAAAATCCCTATAAAAATAATTGCAATAAAATTTAGATACTCTAAAAATTAAAGAGAAACGAGTCTCAATTCCGTTCATAATTTTTCAACCGAAAAACCGATTCCAAATAATTCACCATATTTTCTTTGGTATTGTATTCCGAAAAAGTCTCAAAAAATGTCTGTCTGCCAATTTTTTAAAGTTACAGTATTTCGTCTTCTCCAATTTCTGTTACTTCAATTGTATCCATTTTTTACAATTCCCATTCGTAATTAAGCCACTCTGTATTTTCCTTTGCACCCAATCGTTCGTAGAACTTCTGCCCTGCTGTGTTCCACGGTGCCACTGTCCATTTTATTTGTTTGCAGTTATTTGTTTCAGCCTCTTTTCGCGATGCATTCATCAGTTTTTCACCAACTTTTTGGCTGCGATAATTTTCATCCACATACAGTTCTTTCATATAAATTGCCGGTCGATTCTGGGCGGTGTACGGCAAAAAATAATAAACCAGCATTCCGGCAATCCTGTCTTTGTCTTCGGCAACGATACAATAAAAGTCGGGCAGATTCTTCCGAAATCCGCTTTCTTTTACAATTTCGGGAGTAATGGCGAAACTGTCAATATATTTTTCAAAAACAGCCAGTTCTTTCATTTATGTCCAAATTTTCCCGCTGTCTTTTTCTTCTGCTTCTCTTAGGATGATATTCATTTTTTTTTGTTTTGACCGTGTAGAACAAAGACTGTCAGTAACAACCCGAAACTTTGCAAAGCGGATGAAAATCGTCCGCCACGCCAATCCGGTTAAGACAGTACCATGTAAAAGTCAATCTCTGTTTGCGAAATTAGTTAATTTAATTTATCAAACTCACCATCGAAAAAGCAGATTTTTCCGCAGCAGGTGATGATTCACATACCGAACAGATTGGCGGCTACGTTTTCCACTAAATACCGAACTACAAAGGTCAGCAAAATACCGGCACCCAATAATACCAACGCCGCAGCGAGAATAACTGTAAACCCTATCATGAAATGCAAAGGCGAATTTTCATAAGTAATATCATCATTTGTTTTCATTTCTTATAGATTTAAAAAATCAGTTGGATAAGTTTTTATTCAAAGTATAGAGGTAGGACCACGAACTTTCTATTGAATTTCTGGCTTTGGCTCTCAGCGCATCGGCGGCTTTTTTGCCTTTCAGCTCTTCGAATTTTTTCCACGGACCGCCTTCAAATTGCGGATCCGGATTGTCCAAATCCGAAAAACCGTCATAGGAAAGTACAATAAAGTAATCGGGAGAATCCGGCCCGCCATCAATCACTCTCGACCAGATTACATCTTCGAATCCGGTTCCCTTCAGACCTGCCTGCAGGGTGGAATACGCATCTATGAAGTCATAGTTGTTTTTGACTTTGAAATAAATGACCCTGATCAGTTCAGTAGATTCCTTCATGACATAATTGCTGAAATCGGACATTCTCTGTGTTATGCTGTAATCCGTGCTTTCAATATTCGGCTGAACAAGTTGTATCGCCAGTGCTCTGCAAGTCTGACTTGCCGAATCATTTTTATCCAATGCCGCCCAGTTTGGAAGGATTCCCGAAAGGACATAAACAGAACCCTTACCCTGAACACGGCGCCAAAAAGACCAATGGCGGGTTCCGTTGTTTTTTAAATAGCATTGATTCCAAAGTTTTACACCTTCCAGAAACTGCCTTTCCTGACCGAATTTTACTGTGATTTCTGTGATTTCCATCGGTCCTGATTTTGTGCTTTGAGCGAAACCAAACAGAGGCAACAGAACCAGACCCCATAGTAAATTTTTTAAGAATCTCATAATGATAAATTTTTATTGTTAAATCAGAACAAAACTACTTTCAATGAGGTGGGAACAGTTAGGATTTTTTGTTCAAATAATAGGATTTTTGAAGCAAAACGGACGGAAATCGATTGCTTATTTGCCGGAGTTAAAAAAGTATAAAAGGGAAATGGGGTGATACCTAATACTTTGAATTTAAATCATTTTGATTTTCAATTGCTCATTTCTTTTAACCATCCGGTTGTTATTTCGGGAGCAATTTGTTTCAACAAATCCAATGGTGAGAGTTTTTTTCCTGTTTTGGAATAATTTTCAATAAATATTTCGAGCAGTTCTGTTTTGAATTTCGGGTAAAGTTCGTTGCCAAGGTTCTGAAATTGCGCCTGATACCAACCGTAATTTTGTGCTTCCATATTTGAATACAACTGCTCAAAATCAGGAAGCGTTTTATATTTTGGGATATAACCCGTTTCACCTACCTGCGGCAGCCCCGGATAATTCTTATGTTCTTCAAAAAAACAAATTGCGAAATAGGATGCCAGAAATTCATCCGCCCACAATTTTCCGGTGTACAGTTTATTGAACGATTGCAGAAAAGCATGTCCCAATTCGTGCAGCGCAATGCAATCAAACGCCGACAAATGTGTATCGGGTGTATTGTCTGTTTCACCAAATAACTCCCCCACTGCTTTTTTATCTGCTGCGATAAACAGCTTGCTGATTTCGGGAATGCAATTGGGCATTCCATAAGAACTGAGCGAGGTTAAATGAATTTTGTTCCAGTCATCCTGCGTAAGCACCATGATGTACAAATCAAATTTTATTTTCGGGAACAACGGCTTGTAAAATTCAGCGCATTCTTCCACTAACGCCTGAACTGCTTTGGCACGCACCTTATAATTCTTACTGTAAAGTACCGGAATCTTTCCGCGTAATGTATCCCAATGAAAAGTATTGACAGCTGAGTTTATCCGTGCGGCTTCTGCGGCTTCAAAGCAGTAATAGTCTTTGGCATCTGTAAATCGCTGTTGTGCAAAGATATTTATGGAGCAGAGCAAAAGTATAACAAAGGAGAAAAGTGATTTCATAATTTTTATATTATTCAAAAATAATCCATATACTTGAAATCTTATTCTCTGTAAATTCCCAAATCATTACATCATAAATTGGATCATCCTTCCCGTGGCCGGTGATTTTTTCTTTTATGATTACCTTATTGCCGAGAATCATCAGATCTTCCATGGTTGCATATTCGTTTGGGAATTTTGTATAGTTGCTTTTAAAATAAGCAATCAGTTCATCCGGATTGTTCAAGATTACTTCACCGGTGAGAGCATACATTTTCATGGTGTCTGCAAATGCACTTCTCATTGCTGTCCAGTTCTGAGTATTGCTATACTCAAACAGTTGATGCACCCTGTTCGGTATATCGGTGTTTTCCATGTTGTTTTGAGCGGAAAGGCTACCACAAAAAATCAACAGCGCGGAAACAAGTAATGAGAATTTTAAATTTAAAATCACTACTAACCGACTAACTTTTAAAAATTAAGGAGCTTTCCCTTGGGATTAGCTCCTTTTTTCATATTTTGGTTTTACCACAAATCAAAAATATGAGCAGTAAAAATACAGAAAAGAAATTAGTCGGTCAGCCGATTTTCAAACAAATCATCAATTTTATCCCAAAAGAGAAGTTTGACATGCTTGTCTATAAGCATAGTTCCGACCGATATTATAAGACCTTCGATTCTTGGACACAACTTGTAACGATGCTGTTTGGGATATTGAGTCGATGCGATTCAATGGCTGAAATCTGTGATGGGATACGAGGTTTGGAAGGGAAATTCAATTATTTGGGGATGGATAAATCTCCTGCTAAGAGTACCGCCGGCGATGGATTACGAGGTCGTGACGAGGCATTTTTCAAAGATGTTTATTTTATGCTGTTAGAGCATTTCAAGCCATTTTTGTCGGTCAGCCGGATTGACAATACCTCTTTTGCTAAACTCTTCATCTTCGATTCTACGACTATCAGTTTGTTTTCGGACATTATGAAAGGTGTAGGTCGCAATCCAAAGAACGATGGCAAAAAGAAAGGCGGTTTGAAGGTTCATATGATGATAGATGCCCATAGCGACACCCCCGAATTTGTAAAAATCAGTGAAGCAAAGCGACACGACAAAACTTTTC